>Ga0134093_1000057_pt1 | contig 124103 bp, 125 predicted proteins | sample 4_1taG_FD_94452 | JGI IMG/M metagenome (GOLD analysis project Ga0134093, IMG submission 94452) | Switchgrass degrading microbial communities from high solid loading bioreactors in New Hampshire, USA - 4_13_20_68_A1 metaG | ecosystem: Engineered > Bioreactor > Semi-continuous > Anaerobic >...
GTGCCTGTTGGATCAGACGGTGAGCCGCTGAAGGAAACACTCAGGAATGAGGACGGAACACCTATGCTCGAAACATATACCGATGAAAAGGGCAGTACCAGGTTCAGGGAAGTCCAGGTAGAGCATGTAGGTTTCCCGATATCTGAAACCGTCGACGTGAAAAAGATTAAAGGAAGTTACAAGATACCAACAAGTATAGAAAGCGGAAAATATAAATTGAAGGTGGAAGTACAATCCATCAACGGATTGATCTATACCTCGAAGTTTGTGGATATTGGTGAGGATAAAGTCATCGAATTCAGCAATCCAAATCAGCTCACGAAGCCGGAAATTGTCATGCACTTGCACTTGCCGGTATCATCAACGGCTTCTACGGAAGTGACGGTCAGTTGTACTATGCACCGAAGAGGGATATAACCCGTGGAGAGTTTATTAAGCTGCTGGTGGCTTCAACAAGCGAACCGCTGGATTCCGAATTCGATCTGTCGGTATACCAGGATGCCGGCAGTATACCCGACTGGGTAACGCCGTATGTTCGAAAGGCAGTGGAGAAAGGCTGGGTGAAAGGCAGGGCAGTCAATGGCAAGCTCTATCTTGACGTGAACAGCCAGATTACCCGTGAAGAAGCTTTTACACTAATCTTCAGGGTCTTTGTAAAGGAAATGCCTGAAAATATAGAAAGAGCAAACTTCCTGGATATGGACAGCGTTTCTGCTTACGCGGTGGATGCCGTAAACTACCTTGCCCACATCAAAATTGTTGAGGGTGACGGCACCGGGAGAGTCCGTCCCGGGAGCAATATTACCCGCGAAGAAACAGCCAAGATCCTGTATGAATGCATCAGGGCGCTTGCATATAAAAAGAGATGATTTTACCCTTCCCAGGGCCAATTGAAATATCAGACCAGGAAAAGTTGAAGAAAGTCACCGATAAGGTGGCTTTCTTTTTTGAAAAGTTTTGATTTCGTGCCGATCAGTATCAATATGAATGCCTGTAATGTCCTGGCAGTCTTAAATCAAAAAATTTTCAGAATAATGATATTCTTACTGAATATAAGTTTATTCAGCATATATTCCCGGCCGGCTGGTCTATAAAATATTAATAAGGGTATTGATCGATATTCCGGATAAAACCGGTTATACCTGTTGTGAACCGTTACCGGGAATATGCATAGGAAACCTGGTAGTTGAAATTTAGATTAAAGCTGATTAAGAAAATAGGGGGTTTTGAAATGTCCGAATTAATGCAAGAACAAACAGGTATTTTTGAACAGTCCGATATTGATAACAACAAGACAATGGCCGGCCTTGCCTACATAATTTTCTTTCTGCCTCTCCTGGTTTGTCCGCAGTCAAGCTATGCCAGGTTCCATGCCAACCAGTCGCTGTTATTGCTGATTGTTTCAATTGCTGGTACTATCGTTTTATCTATCATTCCAATCATTGGTTGGATACTGATGCCTCTCTTTGGTCTGGCTGTTTTCGTTTTTGCCGTTATGGGCCTGATCAACGGATTCAGCGGCAAGGCCAAGAGGTTGCCGATATTCGGGAAATTCGACATTTTAAAATAGCATTGAAAATATCTTTTGTTTTACTATGAAAAAGGACTGTCTCAAGTTTTAACTTGAGACAGTCCTTTAATCATATTTTATATATACCTTATAATCAGTCTCTTCAGCATTTACGCATAAGGCGGATGTAGAATTCAACGGCACGTTTTATAACATCCACCCTGACGTGATCATCGTTGCCATGAATGCTGCTGCGCTCATCCTTAGTCAGGTCTGCAGCCGAAAAGCGATATACGTGTTTGGATATACGCCCGTAATGGCGGTTGTCAGAACATTGCACCATCAAGTACGGACTGACGATACACCCCTGCCAGGTCTCGGATACAGCCTCGGCAAGTCTCTCCCAGGCAGGGCAGTTGGTCTCGGAAATGACACTGGGGTTCATTGCACCGTTACCTACAGTGAGATGCACATTTTCGTCGGCTACTATATTTTTGATATATTCCACGGCGCTGTCTACGGTATCATGAGGGTTGAGCCTAAGGTTAGCCACAAACGAAGCTGTAGGCGGGATAACATTGGGGGCCTGGCTTCCCGAAGCCTGTGTAAAGGCCACAGTTGTGCTTGAAGGTAAGCTTGGTATCCAGGCAGCCCCTTCCCCAAAGCACGCCGTTTTCATCTATAACGGCATCAAAAGGAGGTTTTGTCCAGCCTTCCTCATTCACCGGCACCACGTCGTAATGGGACTTAGATATAAAAACCACACCCAGTCCTCCAATTATTCTACCTCCTAACCAAACCATGCCGTGATGGGAATTTCACTCGCCATTCCCAGTATCAGGCTTGCCGGCAATGCATAATCTGAAATCCAGTAATATTTAAACTTTTTCGCAGCTAAGCCCGCAAGGCACATGACAACAGCCGACACTGCCATCACACAGACGTGTATCAGGCCTGCCGTATGGCCTTTAAACACACTGGAAACGTCACTGAATATAAATCCCAGGAATGCGGCAATCATACCAATGAACATGGAGTTCGAGAATATTTCAGCCCATTTCCTGTCATGCTTTTCAAGGTTTATCATACCCCCAAGTGTTTTCTTAGCCACCAGGGGAACCAGCCATACTCCCACCATTATACTGATGGTCATGACAGTGGCAATGGTGACATATTGACTGGCGGTCAGGTTTGTGACCGAACCGAAGGTAAGGCCCATGGCATTTTCTGCATTGGTTGCAGCTATGGTCTCGTAAGACAGAGAGCCCACTACGCTCAGTCTGAGCCAGGGAAGCGGTACACCCAGATCCTTGGACAGTGTTATAACTCCGATTACTATGGCTACTGCCGGGGCGATGGTAAAAATGGCGGCAGTCACGGGTATAAGTAAAGCCAGTAACAGCAGTGTTCATGTTCCATAATTGATATCTATATCCATAACCCCAAGAAATAAGATTTGAATTTACTTTTCTGCATGAAGATTTGTTCCTGTATTTGTGATATGATAAATATCGGGAGCAGTACCAAGCAATATATAGGTCAAAGAAAAAAAGATGTGTTATTTTGCTGAAATACAGGTATTATTCCGGTGTTCGGGGAAGGAGCGGATGAGATGAAAAATAAGTGGGATTCCAACGAAATAACCCGTGAGTATTTTGATTCGCTGCTGGTTGAGATGAGACACATAGATTCGGTCATGCCTTCTACAAAGTTGCACTTATATGGAGAGGTATTTGATACTCCGATTATGACAGCTGCCTTGTCTCATTTAAACAGTATACATGAAAACGGTATGGTGGAAACGGCAAAAGGGGCTTATGCAGCAAACGCGGTGAATTGGGCAGGCATGGGTGATGAAGCGGAGCTGGAGGCAATAACGGCTACAGGAGCAAGGACAATCAAAATCATTAAACCCTATGCTGACAATGATTATATTTTCCGCCGGATTGAGCATGCCGAACGGTGCGGAGTAATGGCAGTGGGTATTGATGTTGATCATGCTTTTGCCCGAAATGGGCAATATGATAATATTCATGGGATGCAAATGGCGCCAAAAACCCTTGACGAGATAAAGAGCTTTGTAAAGGCCACAAAGCTTCCGTTTATAATAAAGGGAGTACTAAGCGAGCAGGATGCATATAAATGCCTTGAAGCCGGTGTCAGGGGTATAGTTGTTTCACACCATCATGGAATTATGAATTATGCAGTACCACCGTTGATGATACTGCCTAAGATTGCCAGGGCGATTAACCGTCGGATACCAATCTTTGTAGACTGTGGAATTTCAAATGGCATGGATGTTTTTAAAGCTCTGGCATTAGGAGCTGATGCAGTATCTGCCGGGCGAATTTTACTGGAGCCTTTGCGGGAAAAAGGGGCTGAAGGGGTAAAAAATCAGATTGTTAAAATGACAGAAGAACTGGCGGGAGTGATGGCCAGAACCTGCTCACCCGATATCAGGAATATTGACCCGTCGTTGATTTGGACGCGTAGTTTTACATGGTGATGTTTCCCGTTGACCTGTTAATAAGAGATTGCTTTATTACATGGCTTATAGCGAAAATAGACCCCGAAGCGTGGAAAGCTCACAATATATTTCTTTTCATTATTTATTTTAATGCTTTTACCTGCAATGTGAACGGAATTTCCTTGGCATTGTAAATTCGGCTGCCTGAATAGGAGAAAGCCGGTATGATGTATGAAGGCACGTTAAGGCAATACGTGGGGATGGCAGGTTCTTTCTTTGATTGCAGGATGTATTCGGTTTAAAAAGCGATCGCAGGCGTTAAGCAACTGTTTTAATTTATTGGAAGAGGCCTTGCGTTTATTGCATTTTTTAGAGATATTTAAGATCAATAATTGGCTGAAAGGAACATCTGTTATCAGAATACGGATGAAATTTATTGGATTAACAATATTAGATAATAGTATGATATAATATATTATTATATTTAAGTTTTCTTTAATGCACACTCCTTAACATTAAGCGACGGAGGAAATCTGGAAGGCCATCTATGAGCCCGGACAATAAAAAAATTGATATGTTTATGAAAATATAATTCATGCGCACAGACGGAGAGATATAGAATGCCAAGACTGTCTAAGAAAAGTGTTATATGGAAATGGGTTATTTCATACATTTGCATTATTCTGATATCAGCTGTAAGCAGTTTGGTGATATACGACCGAAGCCAGAATGTAATAAACGAAAGACAGGAGAAAATAAACGAGGTTTTGCTGGAGCAGGTTTCCAAGCAAATACAGGATTGCATTCTAATGATGGAAAAGCTTCGGGAGGAAATACTTGTCAATGACAGCTATAACTCTTTAAACAAGGCAGGATTGGACCGCTTTATATCAACTCCATACAAGCATTACCTGCTGTACAGGGATCTTAATACATATTTGAAGCTTAATAACAGTTATTCGCATATAATGCTGTATTTCAAGAACGATGATAAAATAATATCAGACAGTTCGGTCAACTATTCGGCCCCATATTGGGAAATATACAATGAAACGCTTGGGCTGGATTTTGACGAATGGGTCCGTATAGTTAACGGCACATATAACAGTTTTTATGCCACTGGTATAAAAGTAAACAATACGGAAGGTACAATATTTGCAAGAACCATTCAGTCTGAACAGCTGGGCAGGCAGAAAGTCAACCTTTTTGTAATTTTCACAAAAGAGGATTGGGAGGATTTACTCGGAGAATACCGCTATTATAAAGATATATCGATGTTAATACTTGATCAGGACGGAAAGCCGTTAATTAGCTTCGACTATGCATCACTTATTACAGACCGGGAAGAAGAGCAGAGAATTATTGAAGCAGTCAAAGCCGGGAAAAAAGCGATTGAATTGAAGAACAACGAAGCAGTCAAACTATATTATTTAAAAAACAAGGTTCAGTATTCCATTTGCATATTGACACCTGAAAGCGTTTACCAAAAAACAATCAGCAATTTTCAGCTTATTTTCAGTTTCATATTTGTGATTTCAATTGTATTCAGCTTAATTTTAATAATTATTTTTGTGGAGAATAATTACAGGCCTGTGAAGGATTTGTTGAGAACACTGTTTTCCACAGGTATTTTTCAATCAGCGGAGCATGAGGAACAACCTCTTATTGAAAATGAGAACGAATTTGCAATTGTTAAAAAAGGTGTGACGCAGGTCAGCAGCAGCTATCACAGAGTAAAAATGGCCCTTAACAGGCAAAACAAGCTTTTAAGGGAATTCTATCTGTCAAGGATATTGCAGGGTAAAACAAAGCTTCTTCCCGATGGACAGTTGAAGGAATTATACGATTTGGATTTCAAGTATTCCAATTTTGCCGTTGTTTTATTATATGTCCAGGATTTTAGCTATGAAACCGAAAATAATGAGTTATATTCCAATCCAATGGAAATAGAGGACCTGGATCACGCGCAATCAATAATAATTGAAATATTCGGTAAACTTGCCTCGGAAACAGGCTGGACTTTAAACCATACAAAAATAGATGATATCCTGGTCCTGATTATATGTTTCCCTCATGAAGAAGATAACCTGCTTAATATAACTGTAAAAAGGGGCATGAAATCGATAGAAAATTCTTACAATATAGAATCCCTGGTATCTGTCAGTTCAGTACACTCCAGCCTGGAACAGTTATCAGTAGCATACCAGGAGGCTATGCAGGCTTTCGAAGCAATAAAAATGTACGACTTGGGGAATTTTGTTTGTTACAACGATATCTCCGAACTTTTCAGTTCCAGTTACAATTTCTCATATGAGATGGAGCAAAAACTGATAAAAGCCATACAGATGGGGAATTATGAAAATGCAAGGGAAATTATCTCGGAGGTTATAAACAGCAACATAAAGAAATATATCTCCAGGGATATTATACGATGCTTAATGTTCGATTTGCTTGGAACGGTTATGAAAACATTCGATGCCAACAAGGAAAGCCAGCAGTTCATAAAACAGCTGAAACCAGCCAAAAAACTATCGGACTGTGCAGATCTGCAAAGTATGAAAAAAACTTTTGAAGAGATATTGTCCCACTGTTGTGACTTCTTTAAGGTGGTAACAAATGAGGATGAAAACATGTGTTACCAGGTTCAATCATACATAAAGGATAATTATTGGGATCCAAATCTGTCCGTTGCTTCAATCGCAGAGTATTTTTCCATGTCTCCTGTAACATTATCAAAGAGATTTCGTGAAATTACCGGTTCAAAGATTTCAATATTTATTTCTGAAATCAGGGTACAGGAGTCAAAAAAGCTGCTGCTCAGAAGCGATGAAAACCTGGCAAACATTGCGAACAAGGCTGGTTTCGGAAGCACAAAAACTTTAACAAGGGCATTTAAACAAATAGAGGGATGCACACCGGGACAATGGAGAGAAAGGCAGAAATGTGTCGTTTAATATCTTTTTAACGTTTTTATGCCAGGGACAAAATTTATCATTGCATTATTAATATATTAGGACATTTATTCTAATAATATAAGAAAGCCGCATTAACACTGGGTTACAGAGAATATTTTTTGTCTTATCAAACTTAAAAACTGTCCCTTCTAAATTTTTAGTACAGATTATACAATTTTATATAGGAAACCAATCAAACAAATGGTTAAATTAAATAAACTTTTTCGTATTAATCACCTATATGTACTAATAGTAGTGAGATATATTTTTATTGACTTTGATATGAACCGATGTATGTTATTCAGTCCCGGACTGATTAACTAATATAATTAATATATTATAGGAGGGTTTTTATGAAAGTAAAGAAGTCAGTATCTTACTTACTAGTTCTAACAATGCTTTTTGTCTTCCTGCTAAGTGGATGCGGTACAACGGGACCTGCAGGCACAGGCAGCAGTTCCGGAACCTCTGGAACAACAGATACACAGCAGCCAAGTGATTCAAAAAAAGATGATTCATCATGGACATTGCTTGAACCACTTCAGAAAGAGCCTGGAAAATTAACAACACCGAGAAGCAATTACATAAAATACCCTGTCGAGGATGCCAAGGGTATTACACTTCGTTATTGGATGCCTCTTCCCAGCAACGTTTCAAAGAAGTCGGCAACGGTAAATGAAACCGAATGGGCAAGATTGTGGAAAGAAATGACGGGAATTAACGTTGAATTCATCCATCCGACCCAGGGTAGTGAAAACGAAGAATTTTCAGTATTGATTGCAGGTAATGTTTTACCTGATATTATTGAATGGGAATGGACGACAAGTTACCCGGGCGGACCTGCAGCGGCTGAAGAAGAAGGCGTTCTGATTAACCTTGATAAATACATTTCTCCGACAGGAGCTGCAGCTGACTTGTGGCAATACCTGCAGGACAATTCCACAATAGATCGCGAAGTTAAAAACGATGAAGGCAGCTATTACTGCTTCCCGTTCATTCGCGGAGATAAATATCTGCAGTGTACATCCGGACTTATTTATCGTGCAGACTTGTTCAAAAAAGCCGGTATAACCAAAACCCCGGTAACAATGGCAGACTGGACCGATGCTCTTACGAAGCTGAAAGCAATAGGAGTACAAAAGCCTATGGTTCAGCAAAGTATTGATAGCCTGATGAACGGAACAATGAACGCATATAAGATTCGTCCGGGTATGTATGTTGATCATGAAACAGGAAAAGTTAAATACGGCTTTATGGAAGAGGGATATAAACAGTGGATGCTTCAAATGAACGAATGGGTTAAAGCCGGACTTCTGGATCCCGATGTTTTAACCTGTGACAGAACAACACTGGAAACATATATTATGACCGGTGTTGGCGCAGTTTGCTATGGTGCAGGCGGCGGATACATGGGAACATTCCTGACAACCGCAAAAGCTGCTCCCGAAACTTATGGAGCGGACTTTGATCTGGCAGCAGCAAACTTCCCGGTACTTAAAGAAGGCGAAGTTGTAATGTATGGCGGAGCTTCATATGATTATGCAACAACATCAAAGGCTTCAGCCGTTATTACAGCAGACTGCAAATATCCCGAAATAGCTGCTAAATTCCTTAACTTCAGCTACAGTGAAAAAGGTCACTACGCCATCAACTTTGGTGAAGAAGGCAAAGCCTATACTATGGTTAACGGAAAACCTGTTTATACCGATTTAATCATGAAGAATCCCGAAGGCTTGAGTGTCGCTGTAGCAATGGCTCACTGGGGCCGTGCAAACATGTCGGGTGCATTCGTACAGGATCCGAACTACATTTTCCAATATTATGAAACCGAACAGCAGAAACAAGCCCTGTTAATGTGGAATGACGAAAGTGACAGCCAGAAGACACTTATTCCTCCTGTTACCCTGACCCAGGAAGAAAGTAAAAGATATGCTACTCTGAACAGCCAGGTTGAAACATTTGTAAAAGAGCAGCGTGCACGTTTCTACACCATGGAAGGTGATATTGCCGCTGAATGGGATACATATGTCAAGACATTGAAAGACATGGGAGTAGAGGAAATGATAGCAATATACCAGGCAGCTCTCGATCGTTATAACGCACGTTAATGCAAAGCTTGAAAAATAAACGGATAAGTCTGCTGCTAAAGCAGACTTATCCAAATATATTTTTTCATTTGTTTTTTTCTTTACGCCGGTATATTTATCATTCAGAAGTGACATGGTAGTTTTAAGATTTGAAGGAGGCAAAACCAGTACATGAAAAAAGCAATGCAGCTTCGAACTGTTTCGCTGAACGCAAAGACCCAGGCCAAGAAAGAAAGAAATATCCTATGGCAAAGAATCAAGAGAAACAAGGAAATATACCTGTTAATACTTCCTGTTATTTTATATTATCTGCTTTTTCATTATAAACCGATGTATGGCTTGATAATTTCATTCCAGGACTATAGGCCCAGGAAGGGAATTTCAGGAAGCGAATGGGTAGGTTTTGAACATTTTATAACATTCTTCAAAAGCATATACTTCAACCGTTTAATTCGCAATACGCTTAGAATAAGCCTGTCAACGCTTATATTCGGTTTCCCGGCGCCAATAATACTGGCTCTTTTGATAAATGAATTAAAGAGTTCACGTTTTGCGCGGTTTGTGCAAACAGTTACATATATGCCCCACTTTATTTCCCTGGTTGTAATTTGTGCGATGATCCGTGAATTTGTAAAATCAACCGGTTTCATTACGCAATTACTGGTGGTTCTGTTTGGATATGAAGGAAAGGATTTGCTCAGCAAAGCCAATGCCTTTGTGCCTATATACGTGATTTCAAACATCTGGCAGGGCGTAGGTTGGGGATCAATAGTTTATCTGGCGGCATTAACTGCCATAGATCCGCAGCTGTACGAAGCTGCCGAGGTTGACGGTGTTAATACAAGGTGGAAGAAAATAATACATATTACACTGCCTTGCCTGTTACCCACAATAATCATAATGTTCATTATGAGAATGGGACAAATAATGAGTGTTGGTTACGAGAAGATCATTTTGCTGTATAATGAAGGTATTTATGAAACGGCGGATGTAATATCAACCTACGTATACAGAATGGGTATTGTTAATCGCCAGTATTCCTTCTCCGCGGCCGTGGGTTTATTCAACTCGGTTATTAATTTCGTACTTGTTGTGTTAACCAACAAAATCAGTAAAAAAGTAAGCGAAACAAGTCTATGGTAGGGAGAGTGGTAATATGGCAATAATGACAGCTAAAAAGAATAAAATAAAAGAAAGCCTTTCGGACAGGATTTTTAACGTTGTTAATGTAATACTGCTGACTTTATTGGTAATTGCCTGCTTTTACCCGTTCTGGCATGTTATCTGCGCATCGTTTAGCAAACCCTCGCTATTCATGTCCCATACGGGTGTGCTTTTAAAACCTGTTGGGTTCAGCCTGGTATCATACCAGAAAGTTTTCGAAAACTCATCAATCTGGAGAGGGTACGTAAATACAATTTATTATGTTGTGGTTGGAACAGCGCTGAATATTTTCATGACAGTTATAGGGGCGTATTTTTTGTCACGTAAAAATATCCCCGGTAAAACAATTATAATGGTATTCATTATGTTCACGATGTACTTTTCGGGCGGTATGATTCCAGCTTTTCTGAACATCCAGTCCCTGGGATTGTATAATACCCGCGCAGCACTTATTCTTCCCGGTGCTATCAGCACTTTTAACCTGATAGTCATGCGTACGTCCATGGCGTCGGTTGATGACAGCATGGAAGAATCGGCAAGACTGGATGGAGCGAGTCATATTACTATTTTGTTCAGAATTATGCTTCCGCTGACAAAGGCAACGGTTGCGGTGCTGGTTCTATATTACGGTGTTTCACATTGGAACTCATGGTTCCCTGCAATGATATACCTAGAAGATAAGTCGAAAGAACCATTGCAGCTGGTGCTGAGACAGGTTCTTATTATCAATGATATGAGTGAAATGGGCGTGGGCGAGGATCAGGAACTGGTATCCGAGACAATTAAATATGCAACAATATTGGTATCCACAGTACCCATTTTATGTTTGTACCCCTTCCTGCAGAAATACTTTACCAAGGGAATGATGATAGGAGCGATAAAGGGATAGGAAGTGTTTTTGGCTGGTATGATTGCTCATTGAATAAACAGATGTTTGTTCATATTTGTTTTGTATGTTATTCTATAAGCAGAGACACCAAACCAGCCAAGAAGGGATGATAAATTTGAGAATTCAAGAGTCTGCAGAGATGTACCTGGAAACCATTCTGGTTTTGTCTCGTAGACAGCCAAACGTCAGATCCATCGATATTGCCGGCGAGCTTGGATATAAAAAATCAAGTGTCAGCGTGGCAATGAAAAATTTAAGGGAAAATGGATATATAAAAATGGACAGCGACGGTTTTATTACTTTGACCGAAAAAGGAAAAGAAATAGCCGAAACCATGTATGAAAGGCACACGCTTATAGCCAGATGGCTTGTCGGGCTTGGTGTGGATGAAGATACTGCACTGGAAGACGCGTGCAGAATAGAGCATGTTATCAGTACAAAGACCTTTGAAGCTCTTAAAGAACATTTTAACAATTGGAAGGATGGTATTAATCATTAATATTGCATAAAGCAGGTAGATATTGAATGCAGGAAACAATTCTCCGTCATTTAAAGGCAGGGAACATTCATTTTATATCATGCCTGCCGTAATGAGTGGAGATGGTCCGATATCTGAAGCAATTAAAAGGATTGCAGAAAATCCTTGTTTTAATGCGGTTGAGATAACATGGATTAAAGATAAAAAAGTTTGATGGGACGATCTGAATGAAATAAGCCATGTATTAATATGACATGGTACGGATGCTGTTTACCCCTATAGAATAATTCCCGTCATTAAATATAAAAAATATGCCCTTTGTAGAATACAGGGGCATATTGTATTTTCAGGACATTCTTATATCTCATAAAGCTCATCTCCGGATTTTTGAATTTTGCATTACATTTATACACTGTCCCGGAATATAAAAAGCCAAAAGGTAAATATTATTCATTCAGGGGTAGTTTTTTCCATTCGGTTGATTTAAGTCATACAACATTATGACGGGAGGAATGTTTTTGATACCGCATAGCTGTAACCTGGATGATTTGAAAAAGCATCTTGATACCGATTATGACAAAGGACTTGATTCCGGCCGGGCCAGGCGGCTTTTGCTGGAATATGGAGAAAACAGGTTAAAAGCAGGCAGAAAAAAGACAAGTTTGCAAAAATTCCTGGATCAGTTCAAGGATGTAATGATTTTAATTCTTCTTGCGGCCGCGGTTGTTTCTTTTGTCATAGCCGTGATTGAGGGAAACAGGTCTGAATTTTTTGAGCCTTTTTTGATCTTGCTGATTGTAGTATTAAACGCAATTATGGGAGTACTCCAGGAAAATAAGGCCGAAAAAGCCCTTGAAGCTTTGAAAAGTCTTTCGGCTCCCCATGCCAAAGTCATCAGGGACGGGCGTGAGCAGGTGATTGATGCTGCCGGCCTCGTACCGGGTGATATCATTTTGCTTGAAGCAGGGGATTTTATTCCTGCAGATGCCAGGCTTATAAAATCGGTAAATTTAAAATCCGAAGAATCCGCATTGACCGGTGAATCGATGCCGACCGACAAGGATGCAGGCAAGACACCGGAGGAAAATGCACCTTTGGGTGACAGGCACAATATGGTTTACTCGGGATGCAGCATTACTTATGGCCGCGGTATTGCCGTTGTCACTGCCACGGGTATGAAAACCGAAATGGGCAGAATTGCAAATCTTCTTGAAAATGCAGAAGAAGCAAAAACACCGCTCCAGGAAAGGCTGGCTCAGCTTGGGAAATACCTTGGAATTGCCGCTTTACTGGCATGTGCCGTTATTTTTGCAATTGGTATTGTCTCGGGAATGCGTGTAAAGGATATTTTCATGATTGCCGTATCATTGGCTGTTTCGGCAATTCCCGAAGGTCTTCCGGCTATTGTAACAATAGTGCTGGCTATCGGGGTCCAGCAAATGGCGAAGAAAAATGCCATTGTGCGTCGGCTTCCTGCAGTGGAGACCCTCGGCAGTGCTTCGGTCATATGCTCGGATAAAACCGGAACCCTTACACAAAACCGCATGACACTGGTCAAGGCATATTATGATGGAATGGAAGCTGCAGAAGATGTGGGTACCGAAAACAGTGAAAATATACGCAAATTATTATTGTACGGAACATTGTGCAGCGATGGTGTTATTGAAGTGGAAGGGGATGGGGTGAAGCATATCGGGGATCCCACCGAAACAGCCATTGTTCTTGCCGCTTACCGGAACGGGATGGAGAAGAAGGAATTGGAAAGGAAATACCCGAGGCTTGCCGAGATTCCTTTTGATTCCGAACGTAAGGCTATGTCCACCGTTCATGACATGGACGGGAAAATAACCGTAATTGTTAAAGGGGCATTTGATGTTATGGCTCCGAAATGCATCGGCGGTAATTTGGAAAGGGCCAGGGAACTTAATGACAGGTTAAGCAAGGATGCGCTCAGGGTTATAGCAATAGCTTCTAAAGAAATTGACAAAGTGCCTGAATCTCCGAAGCCTGATGAGTTGGAAACAGGACTCAATTTCATGGGACTTGTCGGCATTATTGATCCTCCTCGCCCCGAAGCTTACGAGGCCGTGCAAATTTGCAGAAAGGCGGGAATCAAGCCCGTAATGATAACCGGGGATCATGTTATCACGGCATCTGCGATTGCGAGAGAACTGGGGATTTTGCAGGAAGGCGACATGGCGATATCTGGTACAGAACTTGCATCAATGAACGATGAAGAACTGGCTGACCGGGTTGACAGGATTTCGGTTTATGCCCGTGTATCCCCGGAGGATAAAATAAGGATTGTTCAGGCATGGCAGAAAAAAGGTGAGATTGTCTCAATGACAGGTGATGGCGTAAATGATGCGCCAGCGCTTAAAGCCGCCGATATAGGCTGTGCAATGGGAATTACCGGAACAGACGTTGCCAAGGGTGCTGCGGATATGACATTAACCGACGATAATTTTGCAACCATCGTGGAAGCAGTCAAGCAGGGCCGCGGTATATACGACAATATAAAGAGGGGGGTTGCTTTTCTCCTGGGAACCAATATAGGCGAGATATTAACAGTATTCTTTGCCATGGTTATGTGGCAGAAAACCCCGCTTATTTCAATCCAGCTGTTATGGATAAACCTTGTTACAGACAGTTTGCCTGCCATTTCTTTAGGCATGGAGGAAATAAAAAACGATGTGATGAACCGCAAGCCAAAACCCAGGGATGAAAGTATTTTTGCCCATGGCCTGTTATGGAGGGTTATTTTACAAGGTGTCATGTTTGCTGCACTGACATTGATTGGTTTTGTCCGCGGAGAACGGGTTTCCGGCAGCATCTTGGGCGGGAGAACGATGGCTTTTATTATCCTGGCGTTTACCCAGGTGGTACATTCATTCAATATGAGGTCGAACCACTCCCTGTTTAAAATCGGACCGTTCACAAACCGAAAGTTGAATATCGCTGCATTGGTATCTGTCGTCCTTATGGTTTTGGTCTGTTTTGTTCCACCGGTAACAACTGCATTTGGCTTAACCAGGCTTCCATATGCATTGTATCTTGAAGCCATAGGTTTATCATTGGTTCCGCTGGTGGTGCTGGAACTGGCAAAAGCACTGGGACTGATTGGAAAAATCGGGTGAATCGGTAACTTCATAATATGAAGTCGAAGATAAAAATGCCGATCGCCCTTTGATGGATTAAATACATTTATTATCGTTTGTTATCGTTTTAGCAGACAAGGAAGGAGAATGGAATGTAACCTATTCTGGTAATTGATGTGAAAATATCAACGATAAATCTGTCCTTCCTGCAAACTATATCCGAAAGCTGTTTGGTATATTATGTATATCAGGAACAGGAATTATATGAGCAAGGTTGTAAAAAGAGAGGACATTTGTTATTTTGTATTTGTCCTCTCGTCCTTCAGGCTGTGTGTTAACAAGTTAAACACCTGTTTTAATTAAAGCGGCGGATGCCATCCGTTGATCCCGCTGCGCTGGATTGCTCCAAACAGGTTGTCCTTGATAAACCTGTTTTCCTTCATTAAATTCATTATTAGTTCCTTGACATAATGGCGTTTTGTTTTTCCTTCGGCCCTGCAGCAGCTGGCTATGGGAGTAATTCCTTTTTTGCTTATATAGGAGCGTATCATTTTTTCCTCGGTATAAATAAACGGACGGATCAATGTAACACCTGTTCTGTCCAGGTAAGTGACAGGTGAAAAGGTGTGAATTCTCCCTTCATAAAACAATGACATTAAAAGGGTTTCAATAACATCATCCCTGTGATGGGCAAAGGCAACCTTGTTGCACCCGAGTTTTTTCGCGGCATTATACATTGCGCCGCGTTTCATATTGGAGCATAAGGAACATGGATTTTTTTCATTACGGACGTCAAATACAATTTTTGCTATCAACGTATCTTCAATATGATACCGGACATTCAGGCTTTCGTAAATACTAACCAGGGACTGTATGTCAAATCCTTCATTTCCCAGTGAAATAGTTATTGCTGCCACCTCAAACTTTTTGGGATAAAACCTTTGGAGTGCCTGCAAGCAATGCAAAAGGGAAATGCTGTCCTTACCGCCTGAAACACCTACGGCTATACGGTCACCCTCCTGTATCATGTCATAATCCTCAACTGCTTTTCGTACACGGGCCAAAAGCTTCTGAAAAACCATTTCTGTTTGCAAGTAAAATCCTCCTCATCCAATATAAAAGCATTTCTGCTTTATTTCCAAATTATTACCTGATATTTTGCAGTACTTCATTTCAATTCACCATGAAACTGCTGAACAAGCTGCTAACAGCAGCCTGTCCGGAGCTATACAACAGTATTTTAACAGCAATTAAGCAAATGTTGAATATATTTTTTATGGTAATTGAATAGTATTTAAGCAAGATAAATCACATACTGAAGTATGCTGCCATGTATCAGCCGCAGCAAGGCTTACGCTCCTGCCCGGCGCAATGGAGACTTTCAAAAGTACTGAATCAATGATTATTTACCGGGTTGATTTTGCAGGCCGGGAAATACTTCATGATCAGGCTTTCAATATCACCGTTCTGTAATGGCTTGTTGGTCAGGACGGCTGAGACTACGGTCGAGTATTGCGGTATTGTTTTGTTTTTGTACCAGAGCAGGGGGTGGTTAAAATAATCCTGTGAAATTCCAGCCACGTTTAACCCAAGCGATTCCATGCTATATCTCAGTTTTTCCGGCTTCTTGCATTTATCCCCGGATGTCTTTTTCGAGCATGGCTTACAAAGCCTGCAGCTGCCATTTGAAAGCATCCTGCCCGCCAGTTCGGATTCCAGAAAACGGGTTAGTCTGTCCGATTGAGATTTTAATATGGAGTTGGATGTTTTGACCTTCATATACCCGGATTTTACATGATCAAAATCTGATAATCTGCACGACAGTAAAATCAGCAGGCAATATCTGAAGTTTTTTGAATAATCGGTGTATGCAGGGCTGTGGGGAGGACAGGACCATTTCCTGTCATAATTCACACATTGTCTTTCACATAATTTGCTGAACCGGTATTTGTTCTCGTATTGAACCAGTTCATCAGCACATATTGATTTCAATGACAACCTGATATTGATATCCGCTGAAGGGGTTTTATGTTTATAATCAAAAACCATGCATACCACCAATGGCTTATTATATCACAGACAGGATCCTTTTTGAACATATCGCAAAACTTATATTGCTTCCAGCTTTAACCGGGTAGAGATCATTGACCGGCAATTAAAGCGAAAAGCGGTTTGCTTGAACAGTAACTTAAATCTGTTTGACAGTATTATTCGAATATGTTATATTAATTGAGTTGTAGTGTGATTATTTATATATAAAAGAATCGTGTGTGAATGGTTGTTAGCGGAAGGAGGCATTGGAACGATGTCAGATGCAAAGAAGCGAGATAATAATAAAGAAGTCAACGATAAGAAAGCTGTAAAGCCCTTTAAAAGAAAGACCAGAAGGAAAGTTTGCCAGTTTTGTGTAGACAAGGTTGAACATATAGATTATAAAGATACAGCAAAACTTAAGAAATTTCTTTCTGAAAAGGGTAAGATCCTTCCCAGAAGAATCAGCGGTAACTGCGCCAAGCATCAACGTCAGTTGACTACCGCTATTAAACGGGCAAGACATATTGCACTTCTGCCATATACAACCGATTAACAGTTACAGCCTATAGATTGATTCTATAGGCTGTATGTAAATATTGCCATTTCAATAATTGCATAAAAGGCCACTTGGGAAATTTAAGCAAATAATCTGCCGGTGTTATAATCATATTGAGGACAGGCTGTTGAATATCGAGGTTTATGTACTGATAATGCGAGTTAGCGCTGCAGTATCAGCCGGTGATTCAAAATTCCCCGCCTCGTTCATACGGTATTTTGGAATTGCTTATCAATTATTCATTTGTTATAAAAATATTTATGAAAGTGGTGGTATTATGAGTAGTGGCCTTGATGTAACCAGAAACTTAAGAATTATTGAAAATCTGAAAAGTGAGTTGTTGGAAGGTATCGCTGCTTTATACAGGCACCTTGCCGATCCAGTGCTGGAGGATACAAGGGATGTTGCGGCAGATACCCTTTCAGAAATGATAGTTATAAGCTATTTGCTTGGAAAGCGCCTGGGAGTTGATTATTCAACAATGGACAGGCATATATCAAAAAAAATACGGCTGGGACTTATTAATGAGAATGAAATAGAAAAATATTTCGGAGATTTGTCTGAACTGGCTCGTATGCGTTCGGGTGAAGTACAGAAACGGTAGCCCGGTTAATATAAATAAAACCGGAGGGAAAGAAATGAAAGTCATATTAGTACAGGACGTAAAAAATCTAGGCAAAAAAAATACTCTTGTCAATGTAAGTGACGGATACGCCAGGAATTTTTTAATTCCAAAGGGTCTGGCTGTGGAAGCCACACCTTCGGCAGTCAATGAAATGAAAATACGAGAAAATGCTGAAAAAGCAAAGAAAGAAAATGAACTGTCAAATGCAAGGAAACTGGCTGATAAATTAAACGGGGTAAAGATAACTTTTGCAACAAAGGCAGGGGACAATGGCAAGCTGTTTGGATCAATTACAGCAAAGGACATTGCCGACAAGCTTGAAAAGGAACATAAAATCCAGATTGATAAAAGAAAAATTGTGCTTCCTGACGCAATAAAATCCCTTGGTGCATATGATATAGAATTAAAATTGCACACTGGTGTTTCAGCGACCGTCAAGGTGCAGGTAATAAACCAGGAATAAATTCTTTGACAAGTTTCTGAATTTTTAGGGGTGCTGAAATGGATATTGATTTTGTGGGCAAAGTGCCGCCGCATAGTACCGAGGCGGAGCAGTCGGTGCTTGGGTCCATTCTTTTGGATAAGGATTTATTGCCGGATATTGCCGGAAGATTGAAAAGTGAAGACTTCTATATGGAGCAGCACCGGGAAATTTACGAAGCTGTTCTGGATTTGTATGATCAGAACCAGCCCGTAGATTTGATAACTGTTTCCGAACAACTGGTAAAAAGGGGTACACTGCAAAGGGTCGGTGATTATGAATACCTGTCAAACCTTGCCACGTCAGTGCCTACTACTGCAAATGCGGAACATTATGTCACCATTGTCGAGGAAAAGTCCTTACTGCGCAAATTGATCCAGGCATCCAACGAGATATCAAAAAAGAGCTTTGAATCGGCTGAAAGTGCCCTGGATATATTAAGCTTCGCTGAAAAAAGCATATATGACATAGTTCAGAAACGAAATAATACAGGTCTTGTACCCATAAATGACGTGCTTGACATAACATTTTCCCGGCTTGAAGAATTGTACAATAATGCCGGCTCACTGACCGGTGTTCCCAGCGGTTTCATTGATTTGGACAGAAAAACGTCGGGTTTCCAGAGGTCAGACTTGATCCTGATTGCGGCAAGGCCTGCGATGGGAAAAACATCTTTTGCGCTGAATATTGCTTCATATGCTGCCATTCACCATCATATACCCGTGGCCATTTTCAGTCTTGAAATGAGTAAGGAACAGCTGGTAAGCCGTATTATTTCCTCGGAAGCCCTTGTGGATATGGAAAAAATGCGAAGCGGAAGATTCGAGGACGAGGATTGGGTGAAGATGGCGCAAACAATGGGCCCGTTATCGAAGGCTCCGATGTACATAGACGACAACGCAGGAATAAACGTGATGGAAATGATGTCAAAATGCCGAAGGCTTAAAATGAAGAGGGGACTTGGTCTTGTACTGATAGACTACCTGCAGCTGATGCAGGGGAGCAGGCGGACCGAAAACCGGCAGCAGGAAATATCGGAAATATCCAGGTCCCTGAAGATCATGGCCAAAGAGCTTGAGGTTCCTGTAATAGCGCTTTCACAGCTCAGCCGTGCGCCTGATTCAAGGCCGAATCACAGGCCGGTTCTGTCCGACCTGCGTGAATCGGGTGCGATAGAGCAGGATGCGGATTTGGTTATGTTTTTATACCGGGATGACTATTATAATGAAGACAGTGAAAAGAAAAATATTACCGAGGTAATTATTGCAAAACACAGGAATGGTTCGATAGGCACCGTTGACTTGGCCTGGATTCCTCAATATACTAAATTCGGTAATCTTGAAAAAGGAATATGAATGACAAATGGACGATAAACTTGTAGAAAGGGTAGAACTTTGGGCTGAAAAACTTGATGTATTGAAGCCTGGAACCGTTGTTGTCGTTGGTGTTTCAGGAGGTGCCGATTCGGTATGCCTGTTGGATATATTGCACAAGCTATGCAGTAAAAGGGCTTTTTCGATGGTTGCGGTTCATGTTAACCATATGCTTCGAGGGGAAGAATCCGACGAAGACGAGCGTTTTGTGAAAAGCTTATGTGAAAACTACGGGATACCCCTTAAGGTGTTTAAAGAAGACGTTACAGGATTTGCAAATGAAAACGGTTGCTCGATAGAAGAAGCGGGAAGGATAATCCGTTATAAAAACATGATGAAAGTCCTGGACGAGCAGGGTGCGGCGCATATAGCAGTTGCGCATCACAGGGACGATCAGGCCGAAACGGTTTTTTTGAATATTTTGAGGGGAGCGGGAATTGACGGGTTATGCGGAATGTCCGACATTAATGATAAAATAATCCGTCCCCTGCTGGAAGCCGGTAAAACCGAAATAGAAGCATATATTAAAAGGAACGGGCTTTCATACAGGACCGACAGCAGTAATTACGAAAATACTTATTTAAGAAATGTGATAAGGAATGTTGTTTTTCCTGAGATCAAACTCCGGACCGGTATGGATTTGCCTGCGTCGCTGCTTCGCATGCAGAGCCTGTTGAAAACCGACAGGGATTTCCTGGCCCAATACGCGGAAGAGAAGTTTAAAGAGCTGTTAATTTCAGAAGACAGGAACATGGTGGTACTGAAAAGATCGAAGGTAAAAGAGCTTCACCAGGCTATCGCCGGAAGGATTATACGAATTGCATGGGAAAGAATTGCAGGCAGTTTGCGCGGGCTTGAATCGGTGCACGTGAATATGGCTTTGAACATTATTACAGGTGACGGGAACAAGGTGTCGGAATTGCCGAAAGGCATCAGGGTGACTTGTGAGTATGATACTGTGGCATTTGAAACTGATACCGCCTGTGAAAACCCGGAACCATTTGCATTGAGATTGGACGTACCATCTACTGTTGAATTGCCGGCTTATGAAATGATAATTGAAACCATGCTGATTGCCAGGGATGAATATGTTAAAAAGTCCGGTGAAACTAAAAAGGCGAAGGAAAGCAGCCTTACCCAATTATTTGATTATGGTAAAATAAAAGAGGGAATATATATAAGAAGCAGAATGCCGGGAGATGTGTTCTTTCCATACAACAGCAGCGGAAAGAAAAAGCTCAAGGACTTTTTTATTGACAGCAAAATACCGAAATACATAAGAGGGAGTGTCCCTTTATTGGCTGACGGAAAAAATATTATATGGGTTATTGGTTATAGAACTGCAGATAATTATAAAGTAACTGGTTCTACCGAATTATTATTGTATGTTAATATCAGGAGAAAGAAGAATTAAATCATTATGCAACTAAAACCGGCACTTTAATAAATCACCTTGGAGGAATACTTTATGAAACTTGAAGTTCTGATTGCAAAGGAAAAACTTGAGAAAATAGTATCTGACTTGGGAAAAAGAATAACCGAGGATTACAGGGGCAAGGAACTGGTACTTGTAGGAGTATTAAAGGGAGGATTTATATTCCTGGCTGATCTTGCAAGAAAGATTGATATGGAAGTTAAGATAGACTTTATATCTGTGTCCAGCTATGGAAACTCCACCGAATCTTCGGGAGTTGTAAGAATTATCAAGGATATAGATTCGGATGTTACAGGCAAACACGTTCTGCTTGTTGAAGACCTGATTGATACGGGTTTGACGTTGCAATACCTGAAAGATTTATTCAATACAAAAGGCTGTGCCAGTGTTAAACTTGCGGCAATCATGGATAAACCCGAACGCAGGAAAGTGGATTTGAAGGTGGATTACGTTGGTATTGAGATTCCCGATGAATTTGTTGTAGGTTATGGACTTGATTACGCAGAGAAATACAGGAACCTGCCAGAAGTTTATATTGTACGGGAAACTTGAGATTGAGTTTTATGGGTAATTATGCTAATATATCAGAAAGCAGGTACTTCTTTTCATAAAATAGTGCATTCCAGAATACAACATAATTCTTCGGATATTATAATTCTGGGATTAATTATTCGTTTTTATTGAGAAGAATAGTAACAGCTGTAAGTGATGGTATATAGCTGACGGGAGGTTTAACTCATTGAAAAATTTACGGGGAATAAGTTTTTATATAATTCTGTTTGTAATTATTCTAATCATCATAGCCATGTGGAATGATTTCAATAATCCCCTGGTTATGAAATACAGTGATTTCAAGAAAGAACTGGATAAAGGCAATGTAAAAAGCCTTCAGGTCCAGGGCCTTGATGCTCAGGTCATATTGAAGGAACCTTCCGGTACGTTCAAGGATAATGTTGTATACAGTACTAGTTTTCTTTCCCAGGAACATATAGCCGAGGTTGTTGATGAAGCAATGGAAAAAGGCCTTCTGGATGATGTATATTATCCGCCTGAGGCAAAGGCTCCGTGGTGGCTTACAATACTCCCCACCGTCGTTATTGTGGCTTTGTTTATACTGTTTTGGGTTTTCTTTATCCAGCAGTCACAGGGCGGAGGCGGAAGCCGTGTCATGTCTTTCGGGAAAAGCCGTGCCAGGATGGTTTCCGATGATAAAATCAAAGTGAAGTTTGATGATGTTGCAGGTGCTGATGAGGAAAAAGAGGACTTGATGGAGATAGTTGAATTCCTGAAAGAGCCAAGGAAGTTTGTGGAGCTGGGTGCCCGAATTCCGAAAGGTGTTCTTCTTGTTGGACCTCCTGGAACAGGAAAGACTCTTTTGGCCAAAGCTGTATCAGGTGAGGCAGGGGTTCCGTTTTTCTCAATCAGTGGTTCGGATTTTGTTGAAATGTTTGTTGGTGTGGGTGCATCGAGAGTTCGTGATTTGTTCGAACAGGCCAAAAAGAACGCGCCATGTATTGTTTTCATTGACGAGATAGATGCCGTTGGCCGCCATCGTGGTGCCGGTTTGGGCGGCGGCCATGATGAAAGGGAGCAGACATTGAATCAGTTGCTTGTTGAAATGGATGGTTTTGGCGTTAACGAGGGAGTTATTGTTCTTGCTGCAACAAACCGTCCTGATATTCTCGACCCTGCGCTGTTAAGACCGGGGCGTTTTGACAGAAGGGTTGTTGTAGGTCTTCCGGATATCAAGGGCCGTGAAGAGATTTTGAAAGTGCATTCCCGCGGAAAGCCGTTAAGTCCCGATGTGGATTTGAAGGATCTTGCAAGAAGCACGCCGGGCTTTACCGGGGCCGACCTGGAAAACCTGCTGAACGAATCTGCGCTGTTGGCTGCGCGCAAGGGTAAAAAGCAGATAACCATGGATGAAATAAAAGAGGCTACGTTTAAAGTAGTCATTGGACCCGAAAAGAAGAGCAGGGTTATGAGCGACAAGGAGAAAAGGCTTACTGCCTATCATGAAGCCGGTCATGCCATTGCCGTTAAAGTTGCGTCCACAACCAACAAGGTGGACAGGGTTTCTATCATTCCGTCAGGGCTTGCAGGCGGATATACCGCCCATAAACCCGAAGAGGATATTTCATACAAGACCAAGTCCCAGCTGATAGAGGAAATTATTATATCCCTTGGCGGACGTGCCGCGGAAGAGCTGGTGCTGGGTGAGGTAAGTACGGGTGCATACAGCGATCTGAAACATGCCAATACAATTGCGCGTAATATGATTACCAAGTATGGCATGAGCGAAGAGCTTCAAAATCTGTATTTCGGCGATGAAAACGATGAAGTCTTCCTCGGGAAGAGCTACGGTCATTCCCAGTATTTCAGCGAGCAGATGTCGTCCAAGATTGACATAGAGGTCAAGAAAATCATTGACGAAGGATACAGCAAGATAAAGGCCATACTGAATGAAAACATGCAGCGTCTGCACGATGTAGCCCAGGCTTTGCTGGATAAGGAAAGACTTGAAGGATTTGAATTTGACCGGATATTCAACGAGGGATACAAACCTGAAGTTAAAGGTGATGAAACCGCCGATAAACCAAAACTGACAAATTGAAACCATAAAAAATATGATACACAAAGCATAGTTTGCATTACGCATTCTATGCTTTTTATTTTTATTTACCGTATCATATTGTTGTAAATGCTTTCGTCAATCCTGCGTTTTTATAGTTTATTGGGTTATTCCTCAAAGGTTTGCATAAAGCGGGCAATTCGGTTGATTTTGACGACGAAAGGCAAATACTCCATCGGGCAGAGAACATAGACCGGCCTTTAAAGTTAAAACCGGTTTATCCCGGGTCATACCACGGAATTTCAAGATCATTTGATAACTATCCCGGAGCAGGACCCACAGATGGATATTGCAAGTTAGTGCGGGACACTAAATTTACAGGTCGAACTGAATATAATTGCAAAATAATTGAACTTGAATGGACATAGTGCAATATGATAAAATAATTAAAATTTTATAATCGAGGATAAAAGTGGATGGGATAAAATTTTTCAAAAATATTCCGACCCGGTATAAAAGGAGCCTGATATACACCCGCCTGGGGTATGAAAAGACAAATACCCGGATTGAATATGACAGGAAAAGGCAGGTCGAGAAATGGATAAATGAAGCAGAAGCTTTATGCGACGTATGCATAATATACCGGACGGCTGAAATAACCGGCAGGGAAAGGGATCTAGTCATTCTTGACAGCAAGGAGAAAATAACCAGTTCATCCCTGGCGGCTCTTGTTCGGCATTCAAATGAAGCGGTTTTAATGGCTGCAACGTCCGGACACCGTATAACCAATGAAATAAAACGGCTTCAGCAGGCGGGGGAAATGACAAAAGCTTTGGTTTATGACGCTGCTGCTTCTGAAATAACCGATGCAGGACTGGACTGGCTTATGGGTTTTTTAAAGCAGCAATTTCTTCGCAGCGGAAAGGTACTGACCCCTATGAGGTACAGCCCGGGATATGGCGATTTGGATTTATCGTATCAGGAACTTTTTTACCGCTGGCTTAATTTAGAACAATGGGGTGTTGAACTTACGGACAGGTACATGCTGATCCCGGAGAAAACCGTTACGGCGATTGTTGGAATTGAATCTTTAATAAATTGAACTGGAGGAATTAATTTGACAAAGCACGAGTTTAAGGAAATGGTATCAAATGGTGTGGTGATTCTTGACGGAGCAACAGGAACGCTGCTTCAGCGGCAAGGAATGCCGTCAGGCGTATGTCCTGAAAAGTGGGTTCTTGATAATCCATCGACAATTATAAACATACAGAGGCAATATATAGAAAGCGGGTCGGATATTATATATTCCTTTACATTTGGAGCAAATGAGTTAAAACTGAAGGAATTCGGCATTGACGATGTTGAAGGAATAAACAGGGAACTGGTGAGATTATCGAAACAGGCGGCGGAAGGAAGGGCGCTGGTAGCCGGGGATATGTCGCCCACGGGGCAGCTTATGGAACCCTTTGGCCCTTATTCCTTTGAGGAAATTGTAAATGCCTATAAAAAACAGGTTGATGGTTTGCTTCATGGCGGTGTGGATCTTTTCGTAATTGAAACAATGATGGATATCCAGGAAGCCAGGGCGGCACTGATTGCAGTAAAGGAAAGCTGCGATCTTCCCGTTATCGTCACTATGACATTTGAACACGGCGGATACACGATAAACGGGACCGATCCGCTGACAGCGCTGATAACTCTTCAAAGCCTTGGTGCGGATGCCGTGGGGTGCAATTGCTCCACCGGACCCGGAGAGATGCTTGAAATAATCAATAATATAAAACCATACGCGAAAGTTCCGCTGGTAGCAAAACCGAATGCCGGAATGCCAAAGCTTGTTAATGGAAAAACGGTATTTGATATGGATGCCGGTGAGTTTGCAAGTTTTGCCGGGCAGTTCCTGGAAGCGGGAGCAAACCTGGTTGGCGGCTGCTGCGGCACGACACCTGAATATATACATTGTATAAGTAAAGCCGTTAAAGGGAAAAAGTGCCGTGAAAACGTTAGGAAAAACAATGATTTATTGCTCTCGTCGTCACGCAGAACGGTATCAATAGGTGGTAATTTACCCGTCTGCATGATAGGTGAGAGGATTAATCCAACGGGAAAGAAAAAGCTTTCTGAAGAGCTTAAGGAAGGATCAATGGATTTGGTCATGGAGCTTGCAATGGATCAGGTGGACCAGGGCGCACTGGTCCTGGATGTGAATGCGGGCATCCCTGAAATTGATGAGGTGGAAGTCCTCACGAAAATAGTCAGCATCCTGAGTCCGATGGTCAAGGTTCCGCTGTGCCTTGACTCTTCATCACCCGAAGCATTGGAAGCGGCTTTAAGGATTTATCCGGGAAGAGCATTAATTAACTCCATATCGGCCGAAAGGCAAAAGATTGAAAAAATACTGCCTGTAGCGGCAAAATACGGTGCGGCATTTATCCTGCTGCCCGTTGACGACAGCGGGGTTCCTGAAAAGGCTGAGGACAGGATTAAAATTATTGAAGAAGTATATGAAAAAGCCGCAGAATATGGATATACGAAATCAGACATACTGGTGGACGGACTTGTTTTGACAGCCGCGGCAAACCAGGATGCATGCCTTGAGACACTCAAGGTGATAGACTGGAGTACGAATGAATTCGGTGCAAACACTGTTATCGGGCTGTCCAATGTCTCCTTCGGACACCCGGAAAGAACATGGATTAATGCAGCTTTTCTTGCCATGGCGATGTCCCGGGGTCTTACCGCCGTCATTATGAACGTGCAGTCTGAAGAGACAATGCATATAAAAAGGGCAGCAGATGTCCTGACAGGCAAGGATCATAACAGTATCCATTACATTAAAACCTATGGCATGCAAAATGAGCAAAAAGCGGGAAGAAAGCAGGACGATGGAATTTACAACTGCATTTTGGATGGGCGAAAAGGGGAAATCGAAGAATTAATAAGAAAGGAAATTTCCAACGGGGTACCGCCGGCCAGGATAGTGGATAATCACCTGATCCCGGCTATAACCCGGGTAGGCGAATTGTACCAGGAAAGAACATATTTCCTGCCACAACTGATTCAAAGCGCAGAAACAATGGAAACCGCAATGAAATATTTATCGCCGCTGTTGGAGGACAACTGCAGTCGGGTGAAGAAGAAAGGCAGGATAGTTCTTGCAACAGTGAAAGGCGATATTCATGACATCGGGAAAAATATGGTGGCTTTAATGCTTAGAAACTATGGTTTTGACGTTATTGACCTGGGAAAGGATGTTGATTCCGAAATAATAATCAGGACAGCGGTTGATGAGAAAGCAGATATAATCGCTTTATCGGCGTTAATGACAACAACAATGGAAGAGATGAGAATAACAGCCGAAAAAGTGCGGGAGCGAAACATTAAGGCAAGCATGTTAATAGGCGGAGCGGCTGTTGATGAAGACTATGCCCGGGAAATAGGGGCATCATATGCGAAAGATGCATATATGGCGGTAAAAGAGGCTGAAGCTTTGGTTGCGAAGCGAAACGGTCAGGCATGAATATTTATACCATGGTATATTAAGCCGGTCTTTTGAAAAACATAGACATATTACAGCCGGTATTACTGTGCAGGCAGGTGTACCTTCATTCCGTCGTTATCGTCAACAGCGGATTTAATATATTTTTACACGGGAGAATGGGATATGGAACAGATACCCGAACAAATAGAAAGATATTTCAACCAGGACAATAAATTGAAGCAATGGCCTTCGAAAAGGAAGGACAAGTTATCGGTCCTGGAGTTTTTGTCGGAAAAGTTTGAACAAAACAAAATATACAGTGAAAAGGAAGTAAACGGGATTTTAAACCAGGCGCATGTTTTTAATGATGCTCCGCTTTTAAGGCGGGAACTTTTTGATAATGGTTTTCTGGACAGAACAAGGGATTGCAGGCAGTACTGGAAAATACGAAAGGAGCCTGAAAAATTATAAGCGCAGGCTCCTTCCGGAACGTATCATAGCGCTGCCTGACGGTCTTATTGTGCCGAAGGGGGCGGTGAAATACGCTTTTTCCTAAATGGGGCGGGGTTTACTGTTCAGGGGTTTATGGAAGAAAAAACTTTAAAACAAGCTCTTGACGAAATAACTGGCGCATGCTAAAATAATAAAGCGTCTTGACCGATGCGAAACATGGCGGTGTAGCTCAGTTGGCCAGAGCATGCGGTTCATACCCGCAGTGTCGGTGGTTCAAATCCACTCGCCGCTACCAATTGAAGTGAGAAGCTGTGTAGAAAGTTGCACGCCTCCCACTTCTTATATTTATGGCCCATTGGTCAAGCGGTCAAGACATCGCCCTTTCACGGCGGTAACGGGGGTTCGATTCCCCCATGGGTCACCACCTGGTAATGTGTGGGCGCATAGCTCAGCTGGGAGAGCACCTGCCTTACAAGCAGGGGGCCATAGGTTCGAGCCCTATTGTGCCCACCATTTTTATTTGAATACAGTGAAAAAGCCTCCGGATAGTGTTTTAATATCCGGAGGCTTTTGTATTTATAACTTTTCCTTGTCATGATAAGGGACCTTTTCCTTTACAATCATTGTGCCTATTCCCTTGTTTGTAAACATCTCGAGAAGTATGCAGTGCGGAATCCTTCCGTCAATAATATGTGTGCGCTTGACACCGTTTTCAAGGGCGTTAATGCATCCCAGGACCTTGGGTATCATGCCTTCCACTATTACATTATCTTCTATAAGACTTTTGGCTTCACTTATCGTAAGGGAAGTTATAACTTCCGAAGCTTCCCTGGATGATTTTACGCCTTCAACATCGGTTAACAGGATAAGTTTTTCTGCTTTCAGGGCGCACGAAAGCTCCGCTGCAACGGTATCGGCATTGATATTATAACTCTGCCCGTTTTTATCCACTCCAATGGGGGCAACAACAGGAATATACGGTCCTTGGGACAATACATTCAGAATGTGAGGATTGATTTTTGTAATCTTCCCCACAAAACCCAGATCAATTTCCTCCCCGTTTTCTGAAGAAAGAGTCAGCTTCTCACATTCAATCAGGTTATCATCAATTCCGCAAATACCAATGGCTTTTCCGCCCATATGATTCAATAACGAAACTATTTCCTTGTTTGTTTTCCCCACCAGGACCATTTGCGCAACTTCCATAGTGGTGCTGTCGGTTTTGCGAAGACCGTTAACAAACTCGGATTCAACATTGAGGCGTTTAAGGGTGCGGGTTATATCAGGACCTCCTCCATGAACCACCACGGGGTTTACCCCTATATACTTCAACAGTGTAATATCTTCCATGACAGAGTGTTTCAACTCTTCACTTATCATGGCATTGCCGCCGTATTTAATTACAACGGTTTTTCCGTTGAGCGCCTGTATGTAAGGCAATGCTTCTATAAGTATTTCTGCTTTTTTAATAATATCTTTCATTTTGCACCTCATAATACAATGTTATTTGAATTAATATATTATTTTTATGTATATATTACCTTTGCTTACAGGTAAAAGGCAGGATGATACAGTCCCGTTTTTTCATCAAGGCCGAGCATCAGGTTCATGCACTGAACGGCCTGGCCTGCGGCACCTTTTCCGAGATTGTCCAATGCGCTCAGGACTATTGCCCTGTTTGTGCGCTTGTCATAATTTACGCTTATATCTATAAAGTTTGAACCCGAAACATTTTTAGTCTCAGGTAATGTTCCCGGCTTTAAGACACGGACAAAAAACTCGTTTTTATAGTACTCCCTGTAAACTTCATAAAGGCTTTCCGAAGTCCAGTTTTTATCTTTCAAATTCAAATAACTGGTACACAGCATACCCCTTTTCATCGGAACCAGGTGGGGAGTGAAGGAAATGACAACATCTTCACCCGCAAGAGCAGACAGTTCCTGTTCTATCTCGGGAGTATGCCTGTGGCCTGCAACGCCGTACGCTTTGAAATTTTCATCGATTTCACAGAAGGAATATGAAAGGTCGGATTTTCTTCCGGCGCCCGAAACCCCCGACGCGGCGTCAACAATAATGCTGTCCGGGTGAACGAGCCTGTTCCGTATAAGGGGGGCAATGCCCAAAACGGTACAGGTTGGATAGCAGCCCGGGTTTGCCACCAGCACCGAACCGGCTATTTTCTCCCTGTATATTTCAGGAAGACCGTAAACTGCTTTGTCTATAAGATCTTCCATGCCATGCGTTGTTTTGTACCATGTTTCATACACATTTTTATTCCTGAACCTGAATGCCGCACTATGATCAATAACCCGTCCGCCTCTTTTAATAAGTCCGGGAATTATTTCCTGAGATGCATCATGAGGCAGGGCGGTAACAAAAATATCCGCCATATCGCATAATTTATCCAAATCGGTATCCATAAGCGTGTCATCAAAAATATTACTTAAACTGGGATAAATATCAGACAAGGCCTGACCGGTAAAGCTTTTTGATACAACTGCGCTTACTTCAACGTCAGGATGCTGTACCAGCAAACGGATAATTTCGGTGCCGACATAACCGGTTGCACCAATAACGGCTATTTTAAACACTTGAAACCCTCCATGCATTTTTATACATAATTATATATGTATATGCATAAAAATGCAACTATAATGTATAAAAATAATATTATTAAATAATTTGCTGAATTATATTATGCAAAGTCACTAAAAGAAAAAAATCTTTTTTGGTTAAAAAAGTAGTGGTAACCCGGGACCGCTTCATGTTACAGTATTGATATGCCGAAATGATATAATCTATTTATTTAGGAGGGGATTAAATGGCTGGCGTAAAATTGGTAAACGTCTACAAGACATATCCCGGTGGAGTAACAGCAGTAAGTGATTTTAACATTGACATTGAGGACAAGGAGTTTATTATTCTTGTTGGACCTTCAGGATGTGGAAAAACAACAACACTCAGAATGATTGCAGGTCTTGAGGAAATAACCGAAGGGGAACTTTATATCGGGGACAAGCTCATGAACGATGTTGCTCCCAAGGACAGAGATATAGCGATGGTTTTCCAGAACTATGCTCTTTATCCTCATATGACTGTATTTGATAATATGGCATTTGGTCTTAAATTAAGAAAAACACCAAAAGATGAAATAAAGAGAAGAGTGCATGAAGCCGCAAGAATTCTTGATATTGAGCACCTGCTTGACAGAAAGCCAAAGGCTTTGTCCGGTGGACAAAGACAGCGTGTTGCTCTGGGTCGTGCCATAGTACGTGAACCTAAAGTATTCCTTATGGACGAACCTCTTTCAAACCTCGATGCAAAACTGAGAGTTCAGATGAGAACCGAGCTCAGCAAGCTGCATCAGAGACTCCAGACAACATTCATTTACGTTACCCACGACCAGACAGAAGCTATGACAATGGGTACAAGAATTGTTGTTATGAAAGACGGATTCATTCAACAGATTGATACTCCACAAGGTCTGTATGACAACCCTGTTAACATGTTTGTTGCAGGATTTATAGGAAGCCCGCAGATGAACTTTGCCAATGTAACTGTAATCAAGGAAGACGACAAGCTGTACCTGAAGTTTGGTGAAGATAAGCTTGAAGTTCCTGCCGACAAGGCAAAGGTTATTGAAAGGTCAGGATACGTAGGAAAAGAAGTTGTATTCGGTATCCGTCCTGAAAATACCCATGATGAACCACAAAACCTTGAAAAATGGGCTAATGCAACAGTTACAGCCAAGGTTGAAGTTACAGAAATGCTTGGTTCTGAAACTTATCTGTATATGGTTATCAACGGTGTTAACTTTACTGCAAGAGTTCATCCGAAGACAACAACAAGACCCGGTGATACTGTAAAGGTTGCTTTCGATATGAACAGCATGCACCTGTTTGACAAGGAAACAGAGAAAACAATTGTTAACTGATAAATTAAAAATAAATGTGTTAATAATAATCAAAGCGGGGATTTCTATCCCCGCTTTTGTTTTTTACGTCAATTTTCTGAATTAATCCAGGCTGAGATGTGGTATAATGTTTTTGCTGTCATGGTAGTATTTATATGAACCGGTGTGTTCAAATTGCATGGGAATTTCACCGTGGCTGCAGCCACCGGTGTTTTGCAAAAAAGGTTTTGGAGTGAGCATATGCGCGTTGTGGGTTTCGTTGGGGCAAGTGGTACAGGAAAAAGCTACAGGGCACTTTGGGTGGCCAAGGAAAGAGATATTGACTATATAATTGATGATGGCCTGCTTATTCACCAGAATCGTATTATTGCAGGCAAGTCGGCCAAAAAGGAACCTACGAAAGTGGGTTCAATCAAAACGGCGCTTTTTACCGATCCAACGCATAGAAGCCAGGTAATGGATGCCATAAAAAGAAATAACCCAAAGGCTGTATTGATCTTGGGAACCTCGGACGGTATGGTTGAAAGGATAGCCGAAACCCTTGGCATCGGTCCGGTTGATGAAAAGGTATATATAGAGGATGTAGCCAGCGAGCTTGAAATAAAACAGGCTATCAATACAAGAACTGGGCAGGGCAAACATGTGATACCCGTGCCAAGCGTTGAATTAAAAAAGGATTTTTCGGGGTATTTCCTGGATCCTCTTCAGATATTCAAGAGAAAAGCCAAGGGATATTTCCAGAACATGGGCGAAAAATCGGTGGTACGCCCTCCATTCAGTTATAACGGGAAATATACCATATCCGATTATGCAATTTACCAGGTTGTAAATCACATAATCATTGGAATGGATGAAATGGAAAAGATTACACGATTCAGGATAAACAAAGGTGACGACGGAATTATTCTGGATATGGATCTTGTAATGGTTTACGGGTATAATCTGGTGGAGGCAATTAAAAAGGCCCAAAAGATGATCCAGGTTGAACTGGAGCATTTTGCCGCTTTAAACATTCTTGGAATGTATATAACTGCAAAAGGCCTGGTTATGGAGAAGTCAGAGCCTTGACAGTGTACAAGCAATAACATATAATTTTTAGATAAGATGGTAATTAAATAAACTTTTATATTGGTGACTATCGGCTTCTGATTTTTCTGTTTCCCATATAAAGGGAGAGATTTACATAAATAAAACCAATAGGATTGGGAGACCTTAAAGTGGTAACAGGATTGAAAACTGAAGAATATTCAAAATTAGAAGACGAAGAGATAGTTCTGCTTGGCAGGCGTGGTGATAAAAACGCCACCGAATTTCTTATTAATAAGTATAAAAGCCTTGTTAAGGCAAAAGCAAGAACGTATTTTCTTATTGGCGCTGATCGTGAAGATGTTGTACAGGAAGGGATGATAGGGCTTTATAAAGCCACCCGTGATTATCAGCATGACAAATCCATGGCCTTTAAGACTTTTGCCGAACTGTGCATTACAAGACAAATGATAACTGCTGTAAAAAACGCAACAAGGCAGAAGCATATTCCTTTGAATACGTACATTTCACTGAACCGCAAGGTTTATGATGATGACTCTGATAAATCCTATATAGATATGATTTCATATCAAATTGTGTTGGATCCTGAACAACTACTGATTACAAAGGAAGAAGCCAGCGGGATAGAGAATAAAATGGGTGAAATCCTTTCATCATTTGAATGGGAAGTTCTTTCGCTTTACCTTAACGGGAAATCTTACACAGAGATAGCAAAAGAACTGAACAAGCCGGTAAAATCAATCGACAATGCACTTCAGCGGGTTAAGAAAAAGGTTGAAAAGCATGTTTTTAATAATAAATCAATATGATAAATTTGATATAACCCGCCTTTTGAACCTTGAACCTTTCCCTGATGCTTATTGTATGTAATAATTATTTACAGTCTTATTATCATGGCAAGTGCATTAATAATATCTTATGTTTATTCGGGAATGTATTATTACTGTCCAGAGGTTTGCATAACACCCGAAACAGGACTTTCAGATGGATATTGCAAACCAGTACCTCTGTACAGTAACAATGCATTGTTAACATGGTGGACAATTCAGGCTGCAGGAGGAACTTATGGATATTAAAGCTGTTTTGCAAAAAGAATTCGGATTGGGAAAAATGCAGGTCAGTAATGTAATTGATCTGATCGATGCGGGAAACACTATTCCTTTTATTGCAAGGTACCGTAAAGAAATGACCGGATCATTGAATGATCAGGTGTTACGTGAAATCAACGAGCGTTATACTTACCTGAAAAACCTTGAAGCCCGAAAACAGGATGTGTACAGGTTAATTGAAGAACAGGGCAAAATGACCGAAGAAATATCGGCTTCAATAGAAAGCGCAATGACTCTGCAGGAAATAGAGGATATATACAGGCCGTTTAAGCCAAAACGCAGAACCAGGGCGATGATTGCCAGGGAAAAAGGCCTCGAGCCGCTTGCCTCGCTGATTCTGCTGGACAGTATTGATGATGTGCAGTTGGAAAACAAAGCAATTGAATACATAAATCCCGAAAAGGATTTAAACAGCGTTGACGATGTTTTGCAGGGCGCCAGGGACATCGTAGCCGAGGATATCTCCGATAATGCGGCAATAAGAAAAGAAATCCGCAATATCTTCCATTCGTTTGGGATTGTGGAATCAAAGGCCAGGAAAGAGGAAGATTCGGTATACAGGCAATACTATGATTACAAGGAACCCGTCAGGTCGATAGTCAGCCACAGGATACTGGCAATTAACAGGGGCGAAAAAGAGGAGTTTCTGAAGGTGGATATTTCAGTACCCGAGGAAAAGGTGTTATCCTTCCTTTTCGACAGTTATAAGATAGTCAGCAAGGAAAAAAGAAAGCATATGGTTATGGCAATTGAGGACGCCTACAAAAGGTTAATACAGCCATCGATAGAACGTGAAATCAGAAGCGAATTGACAGAAAAAGCCGAAGAGCAGGCCATGGTGGTGTTCAGGGAAAATCTGAGAAATTTGTTAATGCAGCCGCCGGTGCATAATTGTGTTGTTCTTGGGCTTGATCCCGCATACCGTACGGGATGTAAAATCTGTGTTGTTGATGAAACCGGGAAAGTTCTTGCCACGAATGTTGTGTATCCGACACCGCCGCAAAACAAAACCGAAGAAGCAAAAGCCGTACTGAAAGTGTTAATTGAAAAGTTCAAGGTTGATGTTATTGCAATAGGAAACGGTACCGCCAGCAGAGAATCAGAGATTTTTGTTGCCGACATGCTCAAGGAAATTGACAGGGATGTAAAATACATGGTGGTAAGCGAGGCAGGAGCATCGGTATATTCAGCTTCAAAGCTTGGAGCGGAGGAATTTCCCGACTTCGATGTATCATTAAGAAGTGCGGTATCGATAGCAAGACGCCTTCAGGACCCATTGGCTGAATTGGTAAAAATAGATCCGAAGGCCATTGGAGTAGGCCAGTATCAGCACGATATGAACCAGAAGCGTCTGAGCGAAACTCTTGGCGCGGTAGTGGAGGATGTTGTCAACAAGGTTGGTGTTGATCTAAATACCGCTTCGGTATCACTCCTTTCCTATGTTTCTGGAATAAGTAAAAGCCTGGCGGCCAATATTGTCGCCTACCGGGAAAGCATAGGAAGGTTCAGAAACCGCAAGGAACTTAAAAAAGTACCGAAGCTTGGGCCAAAGGTGTTTGAGCAGTGTGCGGGCTTTTTAAGAATTCGCGACGGTGATAACGTGCTGGATAATACCGCCGTCCACCCCGAATCCTACGAAGCATGCGAATTGCTGTTGAAAAAGCTCGGGTATACCCATGACGATATATTGAACAATAATCTTGCCTTGCTCGATTTGGCCGTTCAGAAAACCGGACTTAAAAAGCTTGCCGGGGAGCTTAATATTGGTGAACCAACGCTGAAGGACATTATAGATGAGTTGAAAAAGCCGGGCAGGGATCCACGGGAGGAACTTCCTCCTCCGATGTTAAAGCGTGATGTCTTGCAGATTACCGATCTGAAGCCGGGCATGGTGCTAACGGGCACTGTAAGGAACGTGGCTGATTTTGGTGCATTTGTTGATATCGGTGTTCACCAGGACGGATTGGTCCATATATCCCAGCTTGCCGATAAATTCGTGAAAAATCCCATGGAAGTTGTTTCTGTTGGTGATATAGTCACTGTGAAGGTTCTGGACGTGGATCCCGAAAGAAAAAGAATATCGCTTACAATGCGCGGAGTATGAAAGTTGCTTTTGTGCAATGTATCGAGGCAACAAAATTATTTATTATTCTTATTGGCTGCAGTAATCAATGAAATCAGATGATAAGTATATCCCCGGCCTCGATGCAACGGTATGTTGCAATTACAAGCAATTGCTTCGGTTGTTGTGCGGAAACAGTACTATTTATAGGTTTGTTTGTTATTGAAGGAAAGTACCTGTTTATGGTATACTTGTTGTAAAATATTCAAGTTATATCAATATTAAACCGATAAGTTAACTAAGATAGGAGAAAAAGTCTTTTATTATTAAAAGTACTTACATAAGTATGCTTCTGAAAACAGCTTTACCCTATCATACGAAAGAAAACAGGAGTTGATGAGATGGCCGGCAAGAATAAGGTTAGCGTACGTATTGCAGGAAACGAGTACACTGTCTGTGGTTATGAATCTGCCGAGTATATGCAAAGAGTGGCACTGTATGTGGACCAAAAGACTACTGAAATTATGCAAGCCAACCATATTTTAAGCACTTCCATGGCTTCTGTTTTAACGGCGATCAATGTAGTTGATGAAATGTTCAAGCTGACCGAAGCTAAAGAGGCATTAGAGAAGGAATTGGAGATCGCGAAGAAAGCATTGCAGGAAATCAGGCAGGATAGGGATATGCTGTCTCAACAACTTCAGAAGGCAAATGAAGAAAACAAGCATCTTCTTTTGGAGCTTACAAGACGTGAAGCCGAACTTGCCGAAGTGAGAAATTCACTGGCAAAAGCCACCGGCGATACTCCCCACAAGCCAAGATTACATAATGTAAAATAATTACCAACAGTTATTGGAGGAATTTGTCATGCTCAATACGAACATAACCTGGGGTGACCTGTTTAAAGTAGTACTTTTTCTTTTAGCCACGGGTGTGTTGTTTTATCTTTTGCTGGCCGTTGCCAATCTTGTGGGTATATTGAGGAATTTAAACAGAATGTTGGACAAAAACCGTGCCAATATTGACAATACCCTCGACAAGCTTCCCGAAATAACCGATAATGTGGCAAAAGTAGCGGATATAGTAAGAAAAGAATCCGAATCGCTTCAGAAGGTTGTTCAGAACATAGGAAAAATTTCCGAATCGGCTAAGGATGCGGCCGAACTGCTTAAGAAAGATATATTGGTGAAGGCAAAAGGCATTTTGGATATAATTGACTGGATTAAAAAATTATTTGAAAAGGATGAAAAGAAAAAGGAAATAATATATAAGTATAAATACAAGCCCGGGAAAGAAACGGTTGAGCAGGATGTTGAAGGGCAGGACAATTTGAATAAAGAATCCAATAAACAGGATTTTGAAAAGGATGGCAGTGAAAGAGTCTTTGATGAAACCGTTTCCGGTGATAAACGAAAGGGAGGAGAAAACCAACAGGGTGCAGGAATATGATAAAGAAAAGGGTAGAGCTGCTGGCTCCGGCGGGAAGTCCTGAAGCATACAGGGCCGCAGTCGCAGCAGGTGCGGATGCGGTATATCTTGGCGCGAAGTCGTTTAATGCAAGGCTTAATGCCGGTAATTTTGACAACACATCCCTGTCGGGTATTATAAAGGATGCTCATATCAGAGGTGTTAAAATATATCTTACTTTAAACACGTTAATAGCGGAAAAAGAGCTTAAAGAAGCCCGGGAGTTGGCTTCTTATGTATATAAAGAGGGAGTAGACGGAATTATTGTCCAGGATCTCGGCCTGGTAAACATGCTGAAGAAGATAGCCCCCGGATTGCCCATCCATGCCAGTACGCAGATGACAATCCATAACACCGATGGGGTAAAAGCCGCGATGGCTCTCGGTATCAGCCGGGTTGTACTGGCAAGGGAATTAAGCCTTCCGGAGATAGAAAGTATTATCCGCCAAACCGGTATTGAAGCCGAAATTTTCATACATGGCGCTTTATGCATTTCCAGGTCGGGCCAGTGCCTGTTGAGCAGTTTTATCGGCGGGAGAAGCGGAAACCGCGGGAGATGCGCCCAGCCATGCCGTATGCCTTATAAAATTGAAGGATTAAACACTTCGGGTGCATACCTGTTAAGTCCGAAAGATCTTATGACCCTGGAATTACTGCCTGATATAATTAATACGGGTGTTGCATCGCTTAAGATTGAAGGCCGCATGAAGTCTCCTGAATATGTGGCTGCAACGGTTATGGTATACAGGAAGTATCTTGATCTTGCCATGTCCGGTTATTCGCAATATAAAGTTGACCAACAGGATTTGCGGATATTGCAGCAGGTTTTCAACCGCGGCGGTTTTACCACCGGGTACCTTAAAGGGAAGGACAAAAAGCTTCTCAGCATTGAACACCCAAAACATTGGGGGGTCCCGGCGGGTACGGTTGTAAAGCAGGACGGGGACGGTCAGCAGAAGTTTTTCGGCGGCAGGGATAATAATCTTGTTTATGTAAGGCTGAGCGAAAAGGTTGGTATAGGAGACGGCATTGAAATATGGGACAGGGAAACCCTGTCTGCAATCATCAGTGTTATCATGCGTAACGGAAAACATGTAAAAAGCGCAGATCCAGGTGATACCGTACTGTTGGGAAATTTCAAATCCTGTGCAAAACCCGGAAGCCCGGTTTACAAGACCTATGATAAAAAGTTGATGGAGTACCTTTCCGATTTTTCTTCGAAAAACGTTCCCACTGTGCCGGTAATGGGGAAATTCCGCTTTTTCAAAGATGAGAAGCCAGTCTTAACCGTAACCGACCGTGATCAGAACACTGTATATGTTGAAGGGGAAGATAAATGCCAGGAGGCGATAAAGAAACCTTTAACCGAAGAACGTGTTTTGGAGCAATTGAAAAAGACGGGTGATACACCTTATTATTTTGAAAATATAAGTGTTTTGACAGACAACCGATCATTTATTCCCGTTTCCATGGTTAATGAAATGAGAAGGGATGCATTAAACAAGTTGTCGGTAAAACGCGCTGAAGTTACGGAAAAACATATTAATCCGAAAGACGAATATTTTCCCGGAAACGCACAGCTATTATCAAAGGAAAGAAAAATCAGCCTGATTTTTTACAATACGCCGTCGCCCTTAATCCCATGGGAAGATCTCATGGTGGACAGGATATACCTCAGGGCGGATGATTCAGGCATCATGAAAGAACCACGCAAGGCGGGAATTGAAGTTTTTGCAGCGGTTCCGGCAGTTTTGACCGACAAGCAGATGGATATGTACGTCAGGAAAATTGCGTCATTATCTGACAGCCCCGACGGTATTCTTGTTGGAAATTTGGGGGCACTCCACCGGATGCGGGAAGAGTTTCCCGGTATTCCCGTTGTCATTGACTATACGATGAATATGTTTAATTCACAGGCAATAGACATTATTAATAAGTATAAGCCATCGTGCATAATGCCGTCATTGGAGCTGAATTTTGAAGCCCTTGGGGAAACAAGATCCGAAGAAATCCCTCTTGAGGCCTATGTTTATGGTGTAATACCGGTTATGACCCTGGAATACTGTCCGGCAAGCAATAATGGAAGCTGCGGCCGGAGATGCGGTACTTGCATGAATAAAAATGGGTATTTGACAGACAGATCAGGAAGGCGTTTTTTATATGTCACCGATCCGGTGCTTGACAGGACGACCCTGTACAACAGCAGTATATTGATGATAGACGATATTACGCCATTTGAAAATACCGATGTTAAAGTATTAAGAATCGGCATAATGGATGAAAGCCCGGATGAAATAGAAGAAATTTGCAAATATTACAGGGAACTGTGGATTGATGATAAAAGCAAATCCGCAGTAAAAACCGGCATTGTTTCAAGGCTTCAGGATAAAAGCCTCACCAGGGGCCACTATTTTCGTGGTGTGGAATAATGAAAACTATACAAATGAAATGGGGTCAAATTGGTATGAAAGAAATTGAAGTTGCAGTGGAAATATGCAGGGAAGGTGTTAAATTACCAAGGTATCAGAATGACTGGGATGCAGGCATGGATGTTTGTGCTGCCGAAGACGTGATAATCAGGCCGAATGAAACCGCTGTTGTTCCTACCGGACTGAAACTGGCTATACCGCCCGGTTTTGAGATCCAGGTCCGTCCCCGCAGCGGGATTACCCTGAGAACGCCTTTACGGATTTCAAATTCACCGGGAACGATAGACGCGGGATACAGGGAGGAGTTGGGTATTATCGTTACCAATACATCTGTCGGACAAGGCGGCAATAACGAGTATTATACCGTTGACAGCAAGGGAAACAAACAGGGTATATATCATATAAAAAAGGGCGACAGGATTGCACAGCTGGTTTTGCAGGAAGTGCCCAGGATGAAGCTGAAAATTGTCGATTCGGTTGCCGGCATAGGATCAAACCGCGGCGGCGGTTTTGGTTCCACCGGAGTAAATGGATAAAACAGGTTTGTATAATATCATTTGGAGGGAAGGAAAAAATGAGTAATTTAAACAGCAATAAATCGGGAGTAAATACCGAAAGACTGGTTGAAACATTCTGTGAACTGGTCAGAACGGACAGTACCTCGGGAAACGAACGTCAAATGGCCGATCTTGTTAAGAAGAAGCTTGAAGAAATGGGTTACAACCCGGAGGAAGACAATGCCGGAGAGGCTATTAACGGCAACGCAGGCAATGTTATTGTAAAGGTTCCGGGAAATGTTGACGCTCCGGCAATTCTTTTCATGGCACATATGGATACGGTGGAACCCGGAAAGGGCAAGGTACCCGTAATTAACGGGGATGTTATAACCAGTGACGGCACAACGGTGCTTGGCGGCGACGACCTTGCAGGTGTTGCATGCATTCTGGAAGCTATAAATGTTCTCGGTGAAGAAAAAGTACCCCATGGCGATGTTTATGCCGTATTTTCGATTGCTGAAGAGACCGGGCTGTATGGGGCGAAGATGCTTGATATTACCAAGGTGCCGGCAAAATACGCCTTTGTACTGGACGAAGGAGGACCAATCGGAACTGTTGCGATAAAAGCTCCCTATCATAACAAGATACGGTTTATAGTCAGGGGTAAGGCGGCTCATGCAGGTGTCTGCCCCGAGGAAGGATTGAATGCCATTCGTGCCGCATCAGCTGCTGTTTCAAATTTACCGTTTATGGGGAGGATTGATGAGGAAAGCACATGCAATATAGGCATAATCAAAGGCGGAAGAGCAACCAACATTGTTCCCGACGAGGTAATTATTGACGGTGAACTTAGAAGTATAAGCGAACATAAGCTTAACCGGTTTACAGAGCAGTGGGTGGAATCTTTTAAAAGCAGTATAGAGAAAGAAAAGGCCACGGTCCAGGTTGAAGTGAAAAGAGCCTATGGAGGTTTCCATATTTCCGAAACCCACCCGATTATGAGCTTGCTGAAAGATGCGACAGAAGCATTAAATCTTCGGTTATTGCCCGAATCAACCGGGGGAGGAAGCGATACGAATATTCTGAACACGAAGGGAATTCCTGCTGTGAATTTAAGCGTGGGAATGACGAATGTTCACGGTACAAACGAAAAGATAGCTATTTCAGACATGGTTAAAGCCACAGCATTAATTGTGGAAATTATCAAGGCAAACGCCCAGAATGGATAGGGTATTGCATTAAGCTTCATAATAGCCATAAAGGGACAGGATTTTAAAGATCCCGTTATTGGAATCCACAAGCCTTTTGTTTTTCAGCTGTATTGCCGTGGAGGAAAGGAAGCTGTTAATCCAGCCGCTTTCAATAAGCTTCTGACAATACAATGCAACGGTGGAATTCCAGATATCGTTTTTGCTGCAGAAAAGAAGATATTCCCACATGGTTTTTTTGCTGGGTATTAACTGCTTTTTATTAAGCTCCGAAAATGCGCCCGCCACTTTGTCCATATCCTGCTGCGCCATAAAACAGGAGAGCAGGAAATTTACATAATCGGTTTTATATGCGCTTTCAGGTATTGATTGAAAAAGACCTGCAATTTTGGGATCTCTTAAAATTGCAGGTTGTTTTGTTGACAGAACCTGCGCGAGATCCCACCTGAGATTGTCGACTATTCCGTCCATGCATACGCATAAGTTGTATATCGTAAATGCTTTTTCATCATTCCTTCCCTTTTTCAGAAAATACATGGCCAAAAGTATATTTACCATTGGATTTTCCTTGTTCTTGTCATACATTTTTTGCAGCGCACCTATCTTTTCGTCAAAGGCCAGCAAGGAACGGAGTTTCCCCAAATGAGCGGAAAAGCTGCGCGAAAGATATAAATTGCTTGTTATATTATGTATACGCTTTTTGAATATTTTTTTTCCAAGCAACAGGTTGCTGTTCCTGCCAAAATACCGTACTGCAGTTATATATTTATTCTCCTTAAGAAGAAGCTCAAGTTTGCCAATCAATGCGGGAACATAGCCCGGATCCTTTTTCAGGGCCTGCGTAAACATTTTGTCGGCCTGATTATGCATACCTGCAAGCATGTACTGGACTCCGAGCCCATAGTAACCGAAAGGCTTATCCGGTTTTCTGAGTATAAAATCCTGGAATTTTATCATACGGATATCCAAACGCAATTTCTGATCCATTTAATATCCTCCCGCAACCTGATTAATTACCAATTTTGGATTCTTCAAGGTACTCCCGGATTATATTCTGCACATGTGTGTCCTTGATGGTTATGGAAATCTGAATGCGCCTGTTTTTTGTCTTGGACGCTTCGGTAGTGCCTGGATCTATAGGACGGAATTCCGAAAAGCCCGTTGCCGCAAAATATTCCCCGTATTTTTGCTCAAGGTTGGGATTTTTTGCGAACATTGTATTTATTACGGCATAAGCCCGTTCGCATGACAGCGCGTAATTGCTCTGGTATGATCCGTCTATATCCGCATGGCCCTGTATATTGATGGAATCAATGTAATCCCGTATGCTTTGATCATCAAGTATCCTTTCAAAAGCCACGGCAAAACGGCTTAGCAATGCCTGTCCCTCAATGGAAATCTCGGATGATTTTTTCGCAAAAAGAAGCTGGTTGTTAATAATAAGGTTTGCGTTGCTGTCAATGGCTACCAGCGGCTCTCCGTCGGGGGTGGTGGATGTTCCTATTTCATCCTCGATTGATTTTTTTACCTCTTCAAGAATACTTAATCGTAAAACCGAAATGTTCTGAAGCTTACCCCTGAGTTCACCCAGCTCCCTGTTGCTTTCGGCTATTATTTTTTCCTGTTCCTGCAGTTTCTCAAGAGAAACTGTCAGCTCGCGTTTTCCCTGCTCAACTTCTGCTTTAAGTTTTTCGGCTTCGTTCTCCATTATGCGCAGGGCATTTTCTTTTTCCGAAATTTCCAGCTTTTTAAGCTCCAATTCATCCCCGGCACGCTTTAATGCATTTTCGGTTGCCAAAAGCTCTGACTTTGCTTTGTCCAGCCTTTCATTCCATATGGAAACCGAAAACATTTGCTGAAAATATGCTAAAAATATCAGAAAAAACAATACCAGGACAATAGTGGACATAACATCGGTGAATGACGGCCAGAAATGAGCTGCCTGCTCGGGTTTTCTGAAATTCCGGTTCCTTACTTTCATCCTGAAAACACCCCTTCACTGTGATTTCTGTTATTTTAAAGTCATTTCCTTTAATTCGGTAAGCTGTTTGTCTATCCTGGCGGCGGCAACCTGGTTATACGTCAAAACCTGTTCGGGAAGGGATGCAATGGTTTTCGCGAAATGAATCTGGTTTTCACGGAACTGATCCAGTAACTGGAGAATGCCGTTTAAGCTTTCTTCAATAGATGACTTGACCTTCTGGCTCATTTCGCGGCTGGTTTTATCCAGGGCTTCATTGAAGGAAGATGCTGCAAGGTGCCCGAATTCCTTGATATCGTCGTTTATCTTCATCATGACTTTCGTGAAATGTTCCTGGTAAATCTCCAGATCCCTTGTATGCTGCTGCATGTTTGTATCCATTGCTTCCGCAAGCTTTTCCACAACCTGGACGGTGGATGATATTTCACTCACAAGCTGGCTGATATCACTTACAAGCTGGCGGTTGAATGAAGTCATTTCATCAGCGGCTTCACGGATATTCCTTGAGAAATTTTCAATGCTGTTGTAGTTTTCCACCACGATATCCGAGGCCTTTGTGAGTGCTTCGGCTACTTTAATGAAGTTTACATCCATTCTTTCAATATTGTTGCGCATATTAATGTTAAACTCGTTCAGGTCCTTCATGTTTGAAGCAAAGTTGGCAAGGGATGCATCGAATTTTTCAACCGTTGCATCAAGGGTCTGGCTTGAAACATTAACATCCATGACAACAGTAGTGAGCTTTTCCCCGAAATTCTCAACGGTTTCCCTCAGCGAAGCCTGAATTTTATCTCCGAACTCCATGAAGGTTTCTCTTAAAATGTTATTCATCATGGTATATTCGGTTTCCTTATCCTGCGATACAACCATCGCCACCGTATTATCAAGATATTCTTCAATCTGCACCATCAGGTTTTCCCGTGCTTCTTCTGCACTGAATATGGTAAGAAGAATGGTAAGTATTATTGAACATCCTACACCCACAAGACTTGTAACGAAAGCCACAGACATACCTTCAAGGGAACCGATAAGGTGGCTTAGAAGCTTTTGTATACCTGCATTTTCAATAAGCTCGGAAATATCCATGTTTGTGAATATCCCGGCAAGCTCGGCAACAGCAGAGGTTAATCCTACAAATGTTCCAAACAGGCCCAGTGTGATCAGAAGGGTATTTGTATTTTTTATGAACCGTTCGCCCAGGGCAAGGCTCCTCAGATGCAAGTTGAAATTTTTTTCAATTATTGCCTGGGTGTTAACTTCGCTGTAGCTTTCAGCTGCTGTAGTCCTGTATTCTTCCACAATCCTGTTCAGAATGTCCGAACGGAAGGTGGCTTCTTTTTTCCTGTGCCAGTCAAGCAAATCGTCAAGAATGGTGATATACCTTTTGCGAATTACCAGGTTTGCAACGAAAGAAACAACAAATATTACAAGTGTTGTTATTATTATGTACATTCCAAAACCCTGCACCTGCTGATAAATGTTTATTAAAGTATCAAACACTTCCAATCACACCTTTCATTGTATTCATTTGTATGATGCCTGGCAGTACCATGGCTTAAGGGTATATTTGTATTAATAAAATAAGTATAGCATATTTTCCATGCAATCACGTTACAAATGCATTAAAATATACCACAATAACCACTTTTTTTATTTTAAATTTGGACGGAATTTTGCAAAAAAATGTTCCTTTTCGGGCCGGATAACAATAAAATATGTTACAAGACATAAAAAATTGCGGTGGTATACGATGATTAATTCAATAATTTTTGATCTGGGAAGGGTTCTCTTAACGTTTGAGCCTGTAGAATACCTGCATAAGCTTTATGGCAGGGGTGAAAAATCACAGGCTTTATATAAGGCGGTGTTTGGCAGCAAAACCTGGCTGGACCTGGACAGAGGAACGGTCAACAATGAGGACGCCATACGTATAATGACAGGTGAATGCAGCGAGTACGCCGACGAGATACGATACCTTATGAATAACTGGCTGGAAATAGTGGAGCCTATCGAGGCAAACCTGGTGCTGCTGAATGAATTAAAGGAAAAAGGCTATAAGCTTTTTCTCCTGTCAAACTTCCACAGGGAAGCTTTTGACATGGTTTTTAAAAAATTCGATTTTTTCGGAATTTTCAACGGCATTTTCATATCATCCCATTACGGATTGCTGAAGCCCGAACGGGAAATCTATGTGAAAATGCTCCGGGAATTTTCGTTAAACCCGCACGAATGCATATTTATAGATGATTCACCTGCAAATATTTCTGCTGCAAAAGAACTTGGCATAGAGGGAATTGTGTTCACAGATCCCGAAACCTTGAGACAGGAACTTATAAAATATAAAGTCTTGAAAGGAAATTAGCATGGTTACTGTTCAGGGGTTTTTGCAACAGCGGGTGATTCTGCCGGCGAAGGGCAACATGCTTCGGAAGCCGTTCTGCATCCCGGGTAATTATGAGCGTGAGAGTGAGCGGCCCTGAGATGGAGACCCCGCACCCAAGCTATTTCAGGACTAAAAGCGTGTACAAAAGTACGTGCCTTGTTGCCCGGGGATGCAAAACACCCGGAGCAGAACCCGTAGATGGGACATAAGACAGGTTTTATTTGAAAATTTTGCAATTGCTGATATAATGTTTTATAATATTGTTCATAGCTCAAATGAAGGGGCTCTTACCTCTTACCTGAAATTTACTGAGATTCAATGGGAGAGAGATAGATATGTCTGTAAAAACAATTGATGAGATTAACGAAAAAATCAGCGAGGGTAAAGCAGTTGTTGTGACTGCCGAGGAAATGATAGATATAGTAGAGGAAAACGGGCCCAAAAAAGCAGCACAGATGGTAGATGTAGTTACAACGGGAACATTCAGTCCGATGTGTTCAAGCGGTGCTTTTATAAATTTCGGGCATTCTTCTCCGCCCATCCGCATGACCAGGGTATGGCTTAACGATGTTATGGCATATGCCGGTATTGCTGCGGTTGATGCATATATAGGCGCCACCGAATTGTCCGAAAGCCAGGGAATGGCTTACGGCGGTGCCCATGTTATAGAGGATTTCATCGCCGGAAAGGATATAAGGCTCCGTGCTGAAAGTTATGGAACTGATTGTTACCCGAGAAAAAGCATTACAACAACCATAAATAAAGACAATGTAAACCAGGCTTTCATGTTCAACCCTAGGAATTGTTACCAGAATTATGCAGCTGCCACCAATTCAACCGACAGGACAATATATACATATATGGGAACTTTGCTGCCCAACTTCGGTAATGTTACATATTGTACTTCCGGACAGCTGAGCCCGTTGCTGAATGATCCCGAATACCGTACTATTGGTATAGGAACGCGCGTATTTATCGGCGGGACACAGGGTTATGTAGCGTTCCAGGGTACCCAGCATGATCCCGGGCAGGAACGAATGCCTAACGGTACTCCTGTTGGACCTGCAGGCACGCTGGCGTTAATCGGAGACATGAAGAAAATGTCGACGAGGTTTGTACGTGCGGCCGTTTATGAGAAATACGGAACAACGCTGTTTGTAGGAGTGGGTATACCCATTCCTGTGCTTGACGAAGATATGGCTGTAAAAACTGCTGTTTCTGATAAGGATATTTATACAAAAATTGTCGATAAAAGCGGCAAAACTTCATTTTCACAGACAGTTACGTACCAGGAGCTTAGAAGCGGTTTTGTGACGATAAACAACAAAAAGGTTCCCACAGCACCGTTATCAAGCATGGTAAAAGCAAGAGAAATTGCCCTGCTGTTGAAAACCCGGATACAAAAGGGCGAGTTTTTGCTGACCAGGCCGGCGGAGTTGCTGCCGCGGGAGGCAAACAGGCTTAATAAACTGGATATAAGGGGGGTTTAATATGAAAAAAGAAAAAGTGAGTTTAACATTTCCGCCTTCCAAGGTTACTTTCCCCCTGATGACTTTGCTGGTACGCAATTTCGGGCTTGAAGTAAACATCCTTCATGCGGATATTCACTTGAATAAAACCGGAAAGTTGATTGTGGAATTGTCCGGGGAAGAGGAAAACATCGACAATGCCCTGCAATTTATAAAAGAACAGGATATAGCCTATCACCTGTTTAATGGTATGCTGACATGGCAGGAGAATGAATGTGTGCACTGCGGGGCATGCACATCAGTATGTCCTTCAAGGGCGCTCAGTATAACCGCACCGGATTTTTATTTAAGATTCAACAAGGAAGAGTGCCTTGTATGCGGCTTGTGCATTAAGGCATGCCCTCTTAAATTATTACATCTGGCTCACAGGGAGAATGGAGCCTGATGGACTGACAAAAACCTGGATACGGGCAGGATAATCATGGATAAAAACGAGGAAAGGCGACATTATAGAAAAGTATTTAACAGTTCTGATTTAGTTTATTTTTCGAAAAAAGTCAAACAGACAGATTTATGTATCGGGGCCACCCGGAATCTTGGCAGGGAGGCTTTTGAAAGCATTATCAAATACCGGCAGCAGGTGGAGGAATATATCCGCAGGCAGCCGGTTTTTTTAACCAGCCTGACGCCTGTAAAACCATTGCCTGATGCTCCGTTGATAGTGAAACATATGTGCCGTGCATCCGAGCTGGCAGGTGTAGGCCCGATGGCTGCCATTGCGGGGGCTATCAGCCTGTACGTGGCCAATGATCTGTTAAAATACACGAGAGAACTGGTTGTTGAAAACGGCGGGGACATATATATCGCCGGAACAAGGGAACGGACAGTGGGTATTTATGCCGGCAATTCACGGTTGTCGGGAAAACTCGGTATAAAAGTTCCTCCGGAGGATCTTCCGGTAAGTATTTGTACCTCGTCAGGTACAGTTGGCCATTCTCTTAGTTTTGGAAAGGCAGACGCCGTTACCGTGCTTTCAAGGGATGCATGCATTGCTGATGCCGCAGCCACTGCCATTGGCAACATGGTAAAAAGTACGGATGATATTGAGGAATCCATTAATAAAGCCCGGAATATCAGCGGGGTTACCGGTGTATTAATAATTATCGGTGAGCAAATGGGGGCCTGGGGGAAAATTCAGCTGGTAAGGCTTTAGTCGAATGCATGGTGAAATAATACTGAAAAGGGAGTAGGTTTTATGAACCGGGCAGGCATAATAATTCAGGTTATGTGCGCCATTCTGGCGGCAATGATCCTGTCTTATCTGTTTGCAAACGGAAGAAGATGCAAAACAACATACAGTTACATTTTATGTATTGCTTTACTTCTTTTCTGGAACATTGCCGAGATTATACTGCTGATGTCGGGCAATATAGAGCAGGAAATGATTGCACTGAAAGTAAAATTTCTTCCCGTGGTCTATATAGGTGTCAGCTGGTTGTATTTTTGCCTGACCATAACCAACCATAAGATCATTGACAATAAACTTTTCAAGTCCATATTAATACTTTTTCCCGCCATATGCTATGTTTTTCTGCTTACCAATGAAACTCACCACCTGTTCTACATAGATGTTATATTTAAAACAAAATTAATCAGAGGTCCTGTTTTTTGGATACATACAGCTGAGTCATATTTTTGCATTATCACAGGAACCATATTTTTTCTTAAGACTCTTAAAAAGGTTGGTAAAGCTCTTTTCGTTATTGCCCTTTTATTTCCTCTCGCGGCAAATGTCCTTATGCTCACCGATGTATTACCCAACAGGGAATTTGACATAACCGCCCAGGTATTACTGATAACAATGATTATTTTCGGAATAGTTGTATACCAGAAAAAATTCCTGAACCTTATTCCTGTCGCGGCCAGGCATTTTATCGAGAACATGTCCGACGGGATTGTTATAATTGACAATGAAAATACCGTGGTTGGCCTGAATGATGCAATCAACGCGATGTTTCCGGGATTGGATTTAAAAATGTACGATTCGGTCCTGAAATTATCAGGGTTTATAAAAAACAATGCCAGCGGGGATATACGGGATATAATGGTCAATGCTCTTGAATCGGGGAAAATTGCCGGTCCTGCAAAGGGAAAGCTTGAGGTAAACGGTATAAGCGCATATATGGAAATAGTAAGCCTTACAGGCTTTAACAGATCAAATAATGGAAGGATTGTTATAATTGAAGACCGCAGTGAAGAACAACAGCTTTTGGACGAGATAAGGAACAAAAACGTATTATTGACATATGCAAACGAAAGGCTTGTCCTGGCAAACAGAATGCTGACCGATGCAAACCACAGGCTGGAAGAGTATTCAATAACCGCGGAAGAGCTTGCGGTCACAAGAGAAAGAAACCGTATAGGGCGTGAGGTGCATGATACCGTAGGTCATACCCTGACACTTCTGATCGCTCTTGCCGAAAATGTTAAAACACGGCTTGAGAATAGCCAGGAAGAACTGAAAAATATGCTTGACAGAATAATAGAAATATCAAGGCAGGCGTTAAATGATATCCGAAGCTGCCTGAAGGGAATGTGTGGAGAATTTTCGAAGAATACAAACCTGGCCGACTGGCTGAAGGATCTGAGCAATGATTATATTTCATCGGGTACGAAGATTGAAGTCTCAATATCAGAAAATTTACCTGTACTTGATACATCAAGGGCAATGGCCATATTCAGAATATGCCAGGAGTCGATAACCAATGCAATACGTCATGGACAGGCAAAAACAGTTAACATAATAATCAAAGGCCATTCTAAAGGGATAAGGCTTTATATCTTTGATGACGGCAAAGGATGCAGCAATATCGTCAAGGGATATGGCCTGACAGGAATGGAAGAAAGAGTTGCGAAACTGGGAGGAAATATTTCATTTGGCTCCGATGGAGAGAAGGGATTTAACATCATTGCCAATTTGCCTGTATGATATCTCTTTGGGGGGTGTTTATAACGAGTCAAGGTAAAGTCAGGGTTATTATTGCTGATGATAGTTTTGTTTTCAGGGAATCCATCAAATCGCTGTTATCCCAGGATCCTGAAATTTCAGTCGTTGCCCTTGCGTCGAACGGCGGAGAAGCCTTTGAGCTGTGCCGCCGGCACAAGCCCGATGTAGTTATTATGGATGTGAGGATGCCTGTATGTAATGGAATCGAAGGAACGAAACTTATAAAAAAACATATGCCGGAGGTAAAGGTAATAATGTTTACGACCTTTGAAGACCAGGACTATATTACCGAAGCAATTAAATATGGAGCCGAAGGGTATGTTCTGAAAGATTCCGGCCAGGATCATATAAGAATGGTAATAAAAAGTGTTTACAAGGGATATCCCGTTATTCACAGGAAAGCATTTATTTCAATGATCCAGTCCATATCTGAAAGCAAAACTGCAAAAGTTCAAATTGATTTATCCGGTATGGAGCTGCAAATACTCAAGCTTGTTGTGGAGGGAAAGAGCAACAAGCAAATCGGAAGCATGTTGGGGCTCAGTGAAGGAAGAATAAAAAATATCCTAAGTGACCTTTTTGAGAAGACAAATACCTCTGATCGCACGCAGCTTGCGGTTTTTGCAGTAAGAAATGATCTTGTGGATTAATGTTCAGTATAAAAAAAAATAGGTTAAACTGTAGGGGGGCAAGGGAAATTACAGTTCAACCTGCAAGAATAAAAAAATGGAACACATATAATAATATCGTATTTCCCTTGATTTTTAAAGTACCCAATTGTCACTTTAACGTAAACTTTTTTTTAATAAATGGTTTACATTCGGTTTATAGCCTAGCAGTACCTGCTCAGTAAAGCCTGATGATGCAGGCTTTGCTTTTTATACTCAAGAATGGAAGGTATTATTTCGGATTTTTTAAGATACCGGTTCCTTATAGTTACATGGTTTTCAAAATTATTCTGCTGCACAAGCTTCATTATGGTCTTGTGATCAACACGATGCTGGTCCATCAGTTCCTGTATGGTGATATAATCTTCTATGGGCCTGGGTATCAACGGATCACCACCGAAATATTTTTTGCACATGGCGGATATGGTAGTGGGGTTGCTTCCCAGCCTCTCGGCAATTTCAATATATGTAAGTCCGTTCTTTCTAAGATCCCAGATTTGTTTTGGTTCCAATGCTTTCTGTTCGGCTCTTGAACTTTTATAAATATAACCAAACTGTTCAACAAGCTCGTTTATCTTCAACCCTCTTTTTTTGGCGCAGCGCTTCAGGAATGAATATACGCTGTTGTTTGAATGAAGGTTATATATAAACTTGCCTGTGCACACTTCGGACAGCCGCTTTTTTATATTTTCATCCTCTTTTCTTGCTGAGGCCGACCGTATATTCTCCTGCAATTTTTTCTGGTTTTCGCTGTTACCGACTGTTTTATAAAAATAAAATTCCTTTGCATATTGGGGATTACCGTCAAAAACAGTCAATAACATGCTTATAAGTCCTAATCTTCTGAATCCGGTATTGTTCAGGAGCAATATCTCATCACTGCCAAGCTGGTTTTCGGAAAAGACCTTCTCCATAAGGCGGTAGGCATTTTCATATGATTCCCGGGTGGAATCGGTTCTCCATTTTGTTTTGTATTTGAAATCCGCCGGATGGAAACGTCCGGGGTATACAAAATCAAAAAGCTTGAATATGGACCAGTTAAACCGTGACAAAACATTGTATATGTTATACTTCAGCAAACGTCTTTTCCAGTCATATGCGGGTATAAGCTCAACACGGCGGATACCTTCCTTTAAAACCATGTACTGGACAGCCTCTATAACATATTTGTCGTTGTCCCAGATGCCGTGCTTGCTCCACATCCATTCGGTCAGCTTCCTTATTTTGAATTCCTCCGGGTAAGCGTTTTTCAATACTTCAACCACATCATTTTCGAAAACCGTTTGAAGCATTCCCGAAAGCCTGTTTTTAATAAAAATTTCTTTCAGCTGCTTTAAATTATATTCAGGAAGCTTATCCACGGTTATACCTTCAATGTATTCAAGACAGTATTTTGTGATAACCTGGCAATTGAGCCGGATACCTGTTTTGTTTTTTTCAGACTGCCAGAAGTTTTTCCTGAAAAACTGGCCTGTTTCCAAAACATCTCTATATTCAGCCAAAGCAATCAGCTGCTCTCGATCCATGTCGAATAATCTTAACATAAACATCCCTCAAACAGCAATGTATTACAGTACTCGTTACAGTTCAGAAATAAAGTTTGCAATATCCATCTGCGGATCCTGCTCCGGGTGTTTTGCCTCCCTGGGCAACAAAGCACCTGCTAAAACACAGCTGCGCAATATAAAATAAATTTGACATTGTGGTCTACATATCCAGGGTCGCTCTGTTCTACTCTCTTAATTAACCGGAATGCAGTGTTGCTTCGAAGTGTGTTGTCCTGTGCCGACAAACCACCCGAAACGCCCGCTTTTATGCGAACCTCTGAACAGTAACCAGTACTCGTCAGGAAATCAACTGTGACTTGAAAACATTTTGCAAACATAATAATAGTATTATATAATAAACATTAAGAAATACGCAATAATCATGTCTTCCTGGTTAGTGTTTTATTGTTTTTGACAACAGAAGAAGTTGTTTTTCAATTTCATAGGCTGTTTCAAAAAATAGTTGAGCCGGCAGGAGGAGCTTATGGCAGTTGTATATTTTTATGTTCCGGTTGAAAAGGCAACTGATGTTATTGAATGCGGTCTGAAGTTATCTGAATGGAAGGTCAGGGAACAGCAAACCCCATGGAATGCGGAGCCTAAGCCATGTTTTTGCGCGCTGCTGCACCCGGATGATGACAAAAGGAGCAGAGATCCGGCTTACCGGTGTGTAAAGATAGATATACCTGCCGAAGATTGCATTATTGCGGATGGGGATTTGTATAAATTAAGCATGGAGTACCCTGATATAAGGAAAAAGTACATAGATACGATGGTTCCGCTTGACAGGTACCTGTTTGGTTCCTTTCGAAATCCCGAATGCCTTATTTTCAAAACCATTCTTGGGGATCAGATAAGTGTTTACGGAAAAGGGCTGGATGACCCGATACTTTTTGAAAACTCCGAAACCTTGTATATCAACAATATTCTTGAACGATATAACGACAGGTACAGCGGAATAAACAGGGAATTATTGTATTGCTTTCTTCTGGCACAGTCTAATAACGGCCTGGTGGAAAGTTTGTTCGGCGATGGCAGCAGGCTGGCGTTATTCTTTGACAAGGGGGCGGGCAGATATATTACCGTTCCGGTGCCGGATTTGAAAAACTTCAGGCTTGCTTAATCCAGACTTTTTATACATTGAAAGGCAGAGAGGATAAATTGAATACAAAAGACAGGATTCTGACGATGCTTACAAGCAGAAAGGGCAGGTTCGTATCGGGAGAGAAGATTAGCGAAGAATTGGGAATATCACGTACCGCTGTATGGAAACACATACTTAAATTAAAGGAGGAAGGGCATAATATCAGGTCAATTAACAGGCTTGGATACCAGCTTGTTAACAGCGGTGATATATACGACCGGAGTACAATCATAAGCAAACTGAATACCAAATTGCTGGGCAGAAATCTATATTTCTTCGATACCATTGATTCAACAAACAATGAATTAAAAAGAATGGCTGCCAACGGTGCAAGTGAAGGAACGGTGGTTGTATCGGCATGCCAGACAGGCGGGAGGGGACGCAGAGGAAGACAGTGGCAGTCGGACGCCGATGTCGGGATTTATATGTCGGTTCTGTTAAGGCCCGAGCTTTCACCAAGTGCCGTACAGTCCATAACTCTCCTGGCGTCCGGTGCGGTGTGCAAGGCACTTGAAAAATACGTTCCGGACAAGTTGGGTATAAAATGGCCGAATGATATCCTTATTAATAACAGGAAGGTGTGCGGCATTTTAACCGAAATGACATCCGAACCCGATAAAGTACAGGCCATAATTCTTGGAATCGGTTTGAATGTCTGGAATAAAGAAGAGGATTTTAAAGACGGACTTGACAAAACTGCTACTTCATTATGTCTCAATACTGACAGGGAGTTGTCGCGCAGTTTGCTCGTGGCGGATATTTTGCGGGAGCTTGAGGATTTGTATTTCGGTTTTGTTGAAAAGGGTAAAACCTCGGAGTTTATGGACATCTGGAGAAGCTTTTCAATAACAATCGGCCGTGATATTATAGTATATCAGGGTGATAATAAGTGGAGGGCAAAAGCGCTTGATGTCCTGGACGATGGAAGGCTGCTGGTGGAGACGCCTGACGGAAAACGCCTGACTATTCTCTCGGGAGAAATATCAATACGCAACTGCGATATATAAACCGGTAAATCCCCTGTGCATGATATTAAAAATTATAAATGTTAAAAGGAGTGAATATGTTGTCGGATAACAAACGTAATGCAAACCAGAATAATAAAAGCAGCAATGTGGCAAAGCAGGCGAACAACCAGAAGAACAAACCTCAAAGGGACAGCGGGCGGGCTAATTATAATAAAAAGAGCAACAAAAATGAATTTCAGAAAAAAAACCCTCAGCGCTATAATTCCGAGTCCGTTGTATCAAGGATAGCCAACCCCAGGCGAGAAGAGACCATTGAGGATATCAGAATGGATATAGAAAAACTTGAAAAGGAGATCCAGTTTGAAATCAAGCAAATTCGCAGTACAAAGCTGGGGCTGTAATTGCTTTGGCCATTTATCCGGAGGGAGAGGGTAATCTTGCTGCTGACCATTGATGTTGGAAATACGAATACAACCGTAGGTCTTTTTACCGGGCATAAAATAATGTATCATTGGGTTTTTTCAACCGATCCGAACAAAACTTCGGACGAGATAGGCATAATGTTTCTCTCACTGTTCCAGCACATAAATGAGGATATACGGTCGGTCAGGGATGTAATTATCTGCTCTGTTGTTCCGCCGGTAATGATTTCGCTTGTAACGGCAGTAAAAAAATATATTCAGCGAAACCCGATAATAGTCGGACCAGGGATAAAAACAGGAATAAACATAAGATATGAGAACCCGAGAGAAGTGGGGGCCGACAAAATAGTAAATGCGGTAAGCGCGGTGAAATTATACGGGGCTCCGGTAATAATTGTTGACTTTGGAACGGCCACAACATTTTGCGCTATTAACAGCAACAGGGATTATGTAGGTGGAGTCATATGCCCGGGGATTATGATATCGGCTGAAGCTTTGTTCGCAAAGGCATCAAAACTACCCCGTGTGGAAATTGCAGACCCCTCTTCGGTAATTGGGAAAAATAATATAACAAGTATTCAATCGGGATTGTTTTTTGGATATATAGGACAGGTTGAATACATTGTGGGAAGAATTAAAGAGGAAATGAAGGAAGAAAACATAAAGGTTGTTGCAACGGGTGGCTTATCGCGGCTTATTGCATCTCATTGCAGTTGCGTGGATGAGATTAACACACTGCTTACCCTGGAAGGCCTTAAAGAAATATATTATTTGAATGCAAAAGGATGATTGTATAGTCCTGTTTATTAAAGTATATATTAAGATAACAGAGCAGGCTGCCTTATGTTCAGGTATATTTTTTTGCTGTTATTGAATTGGTGAGAAAAATCGAGAAAACATAAGGAAACTAGAGCAATATGAATGCAATATAATGTAATCCTTTACAAAGCCGGAAATTAAGGAAATTTATTAGGATTATATGTTTGCTAGAAAAGGGAAATCTATATAATATTGTATTAGCACTCGTCCTTATTGAGTGCTAATAAATTATTTGCCGAAAATACATATTTGTTTTATTAAAAGAGAAAAGTATTAATCCCAATATCAGGGAACTAAATTAAGGAGGGTAAACTTATGAATATTAAACCTTTAGCTGACAGAGTGGTAGTTGCAATGGTAGAAGCAGAAGAAACCACTAAAAGCGGAATCGTCCTTCCAGGCTCCGCCAAGGAGAAGCCTCAAATCGCTGAGGTAAAGGCTGTTGGCCCTGGCACCGAAGAAGTGAAAATGGAAGTTAAGGTGGGCGACAAGGTTCTTATCAGCAAATATGCTGGAACCGAAGTTAAAATTGACGGCGTTGAATATACCATTTTAAAGCAAAGTGATATTCTTGCTATAGTTGAATGAGGAGGGAATAATTAATGGCAAAGCAGATTATTTTTGGCGAAGAGGCCAGAAAAGCGCTTGAAGCAGGTGCTAACAAACTTGCGGATACAGTGAAGGTAACACTTGGCCCAAAAGGAAGGAATGTTGTTCTTGACAAGAAATATGGTGCTCCGCTTATTACAAATGACGGTGTAACCATTGCAAAGGAAATTGAGCTTGAAGATGTATATGAAAACATGGGAGCTCAACTGGTTAAAGAAGTTGCAACAAAAACCAATGATGTTGCAGGTGACGGAACCACTACAGCAACTCTCCTGGCTCAGGCCATTATTCGCGAAGGTTTGAAAAATGTTGCAGCCGGTGCCAATCCAATGATTCTGAAAAAAGGAATCAGCAAGGCTGTTGAAGTAGCAGTAAAAGGTATTGAAGAAATCAGTCAAAAGGTAAAAGGAAAAGAAGATATTGCAAGAGTTGCCTCCATTTCGGCCAACGATGATGAAATTGGTTCATTGATTGCAGACGCAATGGAGAAGGTTTCTAACGACGGCGTTATTACAGTGGAAGAATCAAAGACCATGGGAACCGAACTCGAAGTTGTTGAAGGAATGCAGTTTGACCGTGGATACATTTCTTCATACATGGTTACCGATACCGATAAAATGGAAGCAGTTCTTGAGGATCCATATATCCTGATTACAGATAAGAAACTTTCAAATATCCAGGAAATTCTTCCTGTTCTCGAACAAATTGTTCAACAGGGCAAGAAATTATTGATAATCGCCGAGGATGTTGAAGGAGAAGCTTTGGCAACTCTCGTTCTGAATAAACTGAGAGGAACATTTATGTGTGCAGCAGTAAAGGCTCCGGGTTTTGGCGACAGAAGGAAGGAAATGCTGCGTGACATAGCCATCCTGACAGGTGGACAGGTAATCACCGAAGAACTTGGTCTTGACCTGAAAGAAACAACCTTGGATCAGCTTGGCCGTGCCGGCAAGGTGGTTGTACAAAAAGAAAATACCATTATAGTGGACGGAGCCGGAGATCCACAGGCTATTAAGGACAGAATTGCTTCAATCAAGTCACAGATCGAAGAAACCACTTCAGACTTTGATCGTGAGAAACTCCAGGAAAGACTTGCAAAACTCTCTGGTGGAGTAGCTGTTATCCGTGTAGGTGCAGCAACTGAAGTTGAGATGAAGGAAAAGAAATTAAGGATTGAAGACGCGCTTGCAGCTACCCGCGCAGCTGTTGAAGAAGGTATTGTACCCGGTGGCGGAACAGCGTTTATTAATGTAATTCCCAAGGTTAAAGAATTGGTTGACACACTTGAAGGTGACGAAAAAACAGGTGCAATGATTATCCTTAAAGCTCTGGAAGAACCTGTACGCCAAATCGCAGCTAATGCAGGTCTTGAAGGATCTGTTATTGTTGACAAGGTTAAAAACAGTGAAAAAGGAGTCGGCTTCGATGCATTGGCAGAAAAATATGTTAATATGATTGAAGCAGGTATTGTTGACCCAGCAAAGGTAACCCGCACCGCACTTCAAAATGCTGCATCGGTATCCTCAATGGTATTGACCACCGAAAGCCTTGTTGCAGATATTCCCGAAAAGGAACCGCCAATGCCGGGAGGAATGGGCGGAGGAATGCAAGGGATGATGTAATCTCCCAACCGCAATAATATAGACTGTTTGCAAACATCCGGACCGTATGAGGCATTACGGTTCGGATGTTTTTGTATGTGGATTTGCGGTGCGAAAATGTCATATGCTATAATTATTCCAGGTATGTCTTGAGGGGGCGCATGAGATGGATACTGAATTTTTCCCGAAAACATGGCAGGAATTTATGAACAGCTCGGGCTATATGCCTGTTGTTATTAATTCCATTGAACGCCATTTTAGCGATGATTGGTCGCAAACACACAGCAACCATGAGTATTATGAAATGGTGTATGTAAAAAAGGGCATATCGGTTTTTGAAATAGAAGGCATTAAAATCACGGTTGGCCCGAATGACATCATTATTATCAAACCTCACAAGGTACATACCTTAAAGGTCCAGGAGGGAAGCACCTGCGAGTTTATTGTGCTTCATTTTTACTTTACGAAAAGAAACGGCGGCAATGGAATTGCTTACCCATCGGATATACCCATTGAAGATTTTATCAACTTCTATACGGGGCAGCATACAGGACCTTTTTTAAAACTGAAGGTGAATCATAAAAACGATATAATAACATTGCTTAACCGGATTATAACCGAGCAGTCGGGAGAGCAATTCGGAAGCGATTTTCTGGTGAACCTTCTGATACTTGAACTGTTCGTAATGATATCAAGGGTTTTAATGCTTGAGTGGGAACGGAGCATCCTGGAAGACAGTCCAAAGCAGAAGGAACTTGTTGACCTGGCGGTACAGTTTATTCGGAATCACTATGAAAGGGATATAAACTTAAACGATATATGCGGGTATGTTTTTCTAAGTCCGAGTTATTTTGCCCGCATTTTTAAAAAAGAAACGGGATATTCTCCAATAAGTTATTTAATTAACACCAGGATTGAAAGGGCGAAGGAATTACTGGCGAAAACCGGGGAAAAAGCGAGCGAGATTGCGCTTAGCGTAGGGTTTTCAACGCAGCAGCGATTTAACGAAACTTTTAAAAAAATTACAGGAATGACTCCGCTTGAATACAGGAAAAAAACGCAGGGACAATAACAGAATTTTATAGAAAGGACAGGGAGTAAATCCCCCGAACCAATATGGCAGATATAGTTTGTCAGGATGTTCATAAATATTACGGAGCCAATCACATTTTAAAAGGTATCTCCTTTGAAATATATGAAGGTGAAAGGGTTGGTCTTTTAGGTAAAAACGGAGCAGGTAAAACCACACTATTCAAGGTCCTTAACCGTACCGAGCCTTTTGAAGAAGGCCAGGTGTTTATACCTAAAGGCAAACAGATGGAAGTGCTGGATCAAATCCCGGAATTCCCCGCGGATTTTACGGTTAAAGATGTGCTCAGTACTGGGTTTGAGAAACTCTTGTCCATTCTGGACGATATGAAGAGGCTTGAAGCCAGTATGAGCATTAATCATGATCCTGTAGTCCTTAAGCAATACGGGGAACTGGCCACATTATTTGAGGCTAAAGGCGGTTATATGATGGAAACCGACCTGGCGAGGGTCTGTGAGGGACTGTCAATTGACCAGAGGATGCTGAATGAGCTTTTTTATAAGTTAAGCGGCGGCGAGCAGACAAGGGTCAACCTTGGCAGGATCATACTGAAAAAGCCCGATGTTCTTTTGCTGGATGAGCCAACAAACCATCTCGATGTGAATGCCTGCGAGTGGCTGGAAGAATACCTGAATTCATTCAAGGGGACGGTTGTGGTTATATCCCACGACAGGTATTTCCTTGACAGGGTTGTCACAAGAATTATAGAGATAGAAGCGGGCAAGGCGGTCTTTTATAATGGCAACTACTCGCATTATGTAAAGGAAAAGGAAGAACGGCTGCAAAAACAGCTGGCAATGTACGAGCAGGAGCAAAAGAAAATACAGCAGTTGGAAGAAGCTGCGAAAAGATTGCACGATTGGGCAAACCGCGCCGATAATAAAAGCATGCATAAAAGAGCTTTTGCGATGGAGAAAAGGATAGAGTGGCTCAAGAAGACAGAAAAGCCTTTACTTGAGAAAAACCTGGAGGCAAAGTTCAAAGAGAAGGAATTTGCAGGAAAGGACTTTATAAAAATCCGGAACGTAAGCAAGACATTCGGCAGTCACCAGGTATTAAAAGACATTTCTCTGCTCGTAAGGAAAGGTGACCGCATTGGCTTGCTGGGGCCGAACGGGTGCGGTAAGACAACACTGTTAAATATAATAACCGGTAACTTAATGCCCGACAAAGGAGAAATTGTTATAGGAAACAGTGTCAATTTGGCTTTTTTGCCCCAGATAGTCAAGTTCGACAGGCCTGATTTGACAATGCTTGATACAGTCAGGTACGAGATGGAGTGGAGTGAGGATACGGCAAGAAACAGGCTGGCAGCTTTCAAGTTCACCGGTGAGGAAGTGTTCAAGACGGTTTCTTCATTGTCCGGAGGTGAGAAGAGCAGGCTTAAGCTGTTCCTGTTAATGCAGCATGAAATAAATTTATTGATATTGGATGAGCCTACGAACCATCTCGATATTGCTTCCCGGGAATGGATTGAACAAACTCTGGAGTCATTCGGAGGTACTCTCCTCTTTGTATCCCATGATCGCTACTTTATATCCAGGTTTGCAACACGAATATGGGACTTGAATGAAGGCAGGATTACAGATTATAACGGTACGTATGAAGAGTACCGGTTATGGAAATCAGAAGAGAAAAACTTACAGCCGGCAGTAAAAAAGGAAGGTAAAAATGAAAGCAAACAGGCCGGGCAAAGCACCAAAAAAAGAGTAAACCCGAAAGATGCGGAACGGAAGCTGAAAGCGATTGAGCGGGAAATCATGGCGTATGAAGAAGAGATGGAAGAGATAGACAGGCAAATGGAAGAAGAAGCCAGCAATTATGAAAAGCTGCAGGAGCTTTTGAAACAAAAGGAAATTTTAAAGGAAAAAATAGATGCCCTGTATGATAACTGGGCTGAATTGTCCGATGCGGTCCAATTGTAATTTTGAATTAATAAGATAACATATATTGACAGTTGTACTTTGATGGAATAGACTGTTATTAAGGTTGATATATTAAAGGAAAACATTATATGGAAGTCGTTTGTTAATTCAATATTCAGCTATGCAATACTCATATAGACTTATTTTGTGCCTGCATGTTTAAAGCCCAGATTATCATATATATAAGCTTTATGGCAGTAAATAAGGGGTGAAACGGCAATTATGGATAATGACATTCTGAAAAAGCAGGAGACGCTTACAGAAGCACTAATAAGCAGTGGCGCTTCGATAGTTGGATACGGGGACATTTCTGTTTTAAATAATGAATTGTCCCGATTATTTCCCACTGCTGTTTCATTCGGAGTAAAATACTGCAAATCAATAGTAGATAATCTGGATAGCGATGAAGAATCTTTTAACCGGCACTTAGCTTCATTGAATCCAATTATCAATAATTTGATTGGCATTATTACCGGTTATTTTGATGAATGGGGTATTAACTATAAAGTCATTCCCATTGCCGAGTATATTAAAGATAATGAACAGCTCTCAAATTTAGCATGTTTTTCTCATAAATTTGCGGCAACAAGGGCTGGCCTTGGATGGATTGGAAAAAGCTCATTGCTGGTTACTCCCCAGTATGGACCCAGAATTAAACTATGCACTGTTCTGTCTGATGCAAAATTTACAGTCGCTGAGCCTATAAATGAAAGCAGGTGCGGTGATTGTACTCTTTGCGTGGAAGCCTGCCCGTATAATGCAATCAAGGGTTGTAACTGGAATTGTCATACAGAGCGTGATAAGCTTTTTGATGCATATACCTGTAATGCCGGAAGACTGGATTACATACCTCTGATAGGAAGAAAACACTCATGCGGATTGTGTATCAAGGCCTGCAAAATAGGCAGGGAGTAGCAGTTCTGCCTGGTTATAATGCGTGAAAAAGATATTATATGAAAAAAGTTTTACAATATAGTTTGTTACTTTATTCTGTTTCAGTACCGGTATTCATGCGGAAGCAGGTTTTAAAGCGATGAGAAGAAAAATGAACGGAACAGCAAATGAGCCATGTTTTAACTATTAAGGATAATTTATGACACAGGAGATTTGATTTTTGGCTAAAATTCCTTGACAAAGGGAAGGTGGCAGTGATACAATATTTCAGTATTTAAATCAGCATGGCGTTTCATGCTGTTTTTGTGTGAATAGGCTAATTTTAACATATAAGTAAGTTTTGAATGTTTTATACAATGGTTAGGTGACCGGATGCCGTATGAACATGCAATCCGGTTCATCGGAGAAAAATTTTTTGTCTGCTTGACATATAAAGCAGACTTTTTATGGTTAAGTTATTATATAGGCTTTGCAGAAAGAAAAACTGGAGGGAATATAGTCGTGCTGGATGATTTAAAACATCACAGTAAGACAGTGGGGTTGAAACAGACCATGAGGGCCCTGGAAGCCAATAAGGTAAGGGTGCTTTATATTGCGCAGGATGCGGAGGAAAGGCTGATATCAAAAGTCCTTGATGCTTGCAGCAATAAAGAGGTTGAGGTTTGCAGGGTTGAAAGCATGAAGCTGTTAGGCAGAAAATGCGGAATCGATGTAGGAACTGCAGTAGCTGCAATAATAAATGAATGAGACTGCAAATACGTTTATTCCATCCGCCTGATGGTGGAGGTGAATATAAAGAATCCTATGAAGGAGGTGAATAATAAATGCCGACGTTTAACCAGCTGGTCAGAAAAGGAAGACAAAAGATCATGAAGAAATCTACTTCTCCGGCGCTGCAGTATGGTGTGAACTCCCTGAAGAAGGATACCATCAATTTAAGCAGTCCTCAGAAGCGTGGTGTTTGCACGGTTGTCAAGACGGTTACACCTAAGAAACCTAATTCAGCTCTCCGTAAGGTTGCCAGGGTACGTTTGTCAAACCAGATTGAAGTTACCGCATATATACCTGGTATCGGGCACAATCTTCAGGAGCATAGCGTGGTTTTAATCCGTGGAGGACGTGTAAAGGATCTTCCTGGCGTACGTTACCATATTATCCGCGGAACATTGGATACGGCAGGTGTGGCCAACAGAATGCAAGGCCGTTCCAAGTATGGTGCAAAGAGACCCAAGAAGTAAGGCAAAATACCACAATTATTGATTTTAGTAACAGGATGCTACAGCGTTTTTGTGCGTTGTTTCATATATATAACGAGGCAATATAAGTGCCTGTTTTATTATCTGAGCAACTTACCAAGCGCTGACGTACCGTTATAACGGTACGAGTACCTGTGATACGATGGGATTACCTGTCAGTTATCATGAAAAGGAGGGAAGAAAGTGCCAAGAAAAGGACATGTGCCCAAGCGGGATGTTTTACCCGATCCAATCTATAACGATAAAATTGTTACAAAACTCATTAATAACGTTATGTTGGATGGCAAAAAAGGAGTTGCGCAAAAAATAGTTTATGGTGCGTTTGATATTGTACGGGAAAAGACCGGAAAAGACCCACTTGAAGTATTTGAACAGGCACTGAACAATATAATGCCTGTACTCGAGGTTAGGGCAAGAAGAGTTGGTGGTGCAACTTATCAGGTACCTGTAGAGGTTCGCCCTGAAAGGCGCCAGGCTTTAGGTCTTCGCTGGCTGACCAATTTCGCCCGTCAAAGAGGCGAGCGTACCATGAAGGAAAGACTTGCCGGGGAAATTTTGGATGCATCAAATAATACCGGCAATGCAGTTAAGAAGAAAGACGATACTCATAAAATGGCAGAAGCCAACAAAGCATTTGCACATTACAGGTGGTAATCTGCATGTACACATTTCGAAAGGAGGACATAAATGCCCCGGGAATATAGTCTGGAGAACACAAGAAATATCGGTATAATGGCACATATTGATGCGGGGAAAACAACCACCACCGAAAGAATCCTGTTTTACACCGGTAAGGTCCATAAACTTGGAGAAACTCATGAGGGTGCCGCAACAATGGACTGGATGGAGCAGGAACAGGAAAGAGGTATTACCATAACATCGGCGGCTACTACTACATTTTGGAAAGGAACCAGAATCAATATTATAGATACACCGGGCCACGTTGACTTTACTGTTGAGGTGGAACGTTCACTGCGCGTTCTTGACGGCTCTGTAGCATTATTCTGCGCTAAAGGCGGTGTAGAACCACAGTCCGAGACAGTATGGCGCCAGGCGGATAAATACAGAGTTCCAAGATTGGCGTATGTAAATAAAATGGATATCATGGGTGCTGACTTTTTCAATTGCATTCAGATGATGAGAAACCGTTTGAATGCCAATGCAGTTCCGGTACAGTTGCCAATAGGAAAAGAGGATCATTTCGAAGGGATTATCGACCTTGTTGAAATGAGAGCCTATTATTATCATGACGATTTGGGAAAGAATATTGAAGAGAGAGATATTCCTGATAACATGAAGGATTTGGCCGAGGAATATCATGTAAAATTATTGGAAGCTGTTGCAGATCATGATGATGAATTGATGATGAAATACCTTGAAGGAGAGGAAATTCCGAAGGAACAGCTGAAAAAAGCTATTCGCAAGGCTACAATCAACGTTGATATTATTCCGGTAACCTGCGGTTCATCCTACAAGAACAAAGGGGTACAGAAGCTTTTGGACTGCATAGTTGATTATATGCCTTCACCTCTTGATGTTCCTCCTGTAAAAGGTGTCCATCCTGATAATTGGGAAGACGATCATGTTGAACTGGAAAGGCATTCGGATGACAATGAGCCGTTGGCGGCATTGGCATTTAAAATCATGACGGATCCATACGTTGGAAAGTTGGCATTTTTCCGCGTTTATTCGGGTGTTATGAATTCTGGTTCTTATGTTTTGAATTCAACGAAAGGAAAACGTGAGCGTGTTGGAAGAATCCTGCAAATGCATGCCAATCACCGTGAAGAAATTGACACAGCCTATGCCGGGGACATTGCTGCAGCTGTTGGGTTGAAATTCACAACTACAGGGGATACGCTTTGTGATGAAAATCACCCAATAATTCTGGAAGCCATGGAATTTCCAGAGCCTGTAATAAATGTTGCCATAGAGCCGAAGACCAAAGCAGGACAGGAAAAAATGTCGGTTGCTCTTCAAAAGCTTTCGGAAGAAGATCCAACATTTAAGGTATTTACCAATCCGGATACCGGTCAAACAATTATTGCCGGTATGGGTGAGTTGCATCTTGAGATAATTGTCGACCGTCTCATGCGCGAATTCAAGGTTGAGGCTAATGTAGGCAAACCCCAGGTTGCATACAGGGAAACCATTCGCAAGGCAGTTAAGGCCGAGGGTAAATTTGTTCGTCAGTCAGGCGGCCGCGGTCAATACGGACATTGCTGGATTGAAATTGAACCCCTTGAGTCAGGTGGTTATGAATTTATAAATAACATTGTAGGAGGGGTTATTCCCAAAGAATACATTCCAGCCGTAGACGCAGGTGTAAGGGATGCAATGAATACCGGTGTTGTTGCAGGATATCCGGTGCTTAATGTAAGAGTGAAGCTGTTTGATGGTTCATACCATGAAGTGGATTCATCTGAAATGGCATTTAAAATCGCGGGCTCAATGGCATTCAAGGAAGCCATGAAAAAGGCTGATCCTGTTTTGTTGGAGCCTATAATGAAAGTGGAAGTTACAACCCCCGAGGAATACATGGGTGACATCATTGGCGATTTGAATTCACGCCGCGGGCGTATTGAGGGGATGGAAGCCCGTTCTGGAGCACAGGTTATTACAGCCTATGTACCGTTAAGTGAAATGTTTGGTTATGCTACAGAACTAAGGTCGAGATCCCAGGGTAGGGCGGTCTATTCTATGCAGTTTGATCATTATTCCGAGGTACCGAGGAATATCCAGGAACAGATTGCAGGCATCAGAAAGCCCAAGGAATAAGGAAATACCCGAAATATTGACAGATAAAATTAAAATGTTATAGTATAATTTATAAGTTAAATCATCCAGTTGAAATTTTTGCGAACTAATAATATAATTATCAACAGTTACCGAACTGTGTAAGGAGGAGAATTTCGATGGCAAAAGCTAAATTCGAAAGAACTAAACCCCACGTTAACGTAGGAACCATCGGTCACGTTGACCATGGAAAGACCACTTTAACTGCAGCAATAACAAAAACTCTGGCATTAGCAGGTACCGGAAACGTAGAAGTAAAGTCATACGATCAGATTGACTCCGCTCCGGAAGAAAAGGAAAGAGGAATTACCATTAATACCTCTCACGTTGAGTATGAAACCAGGAACCGCCACTATGCTCACGTTGACTGCCCTGGACACGCCGACTATGTTAAGAACATGATCACCGGTGCAGCCCAGATGGACGGTGCTATACTTGTTGTATCAGCAGCAGACGGCCCGATGCCTCAAACACGTGAACATATTCTGCTTGCTCACCAGGTTGGCGTTAACTATATTGTTGTTTTCCTTAACAAATGCGATCAGGTTGATGATGAAGAACTGATTGAGCTTGTTGAAATGGAATTAAGAGAACTGTTAAGCGAATACGGATTCCCCGGAGACGAGATACCCATCGTTCGTGGTTCGGCTCTTGCAGCTCTTGAATGCGAATCAAATGATCCTAATGATCCGGCTTACAAGCCAATTCTCGATCTGATGGATGCTGTTGATTCATACATCCCGACTCCTGAACGTCAGATAGATCTCCCATTCCTGATGTCAGTTGAGGACGTATTCACAATTACCGGTCGTGGAACAGTTGCTACAGGTAGAGTAGAAAGAGGAACCCTGAAGGTTGGAGAAGAAGTTGAAATCGTTGGCTTGTCCACCGAAAAGAGAAAGACCACCGTTACCGGTGTTGAAATGTTCAGAAAGACTCTTGAACAGGCATTTGCAGGTGACAATATCGGCGCCCTGTTAAGAGGTGTTCAGAGAAATGAAATTGAAAGAGGACAGGTTCTGGCTAAACCCGGTTCCATTACTCCTCATACAGATTTTACCGCTGAAGTATACGTTCTGACCAAGGAAGAAGGAGGAAGACATACACCGTTCTTCAATGGTTACAGACCGCAGTTCTTCTTCAGAACAACAGATGTTACCGGTAACATTTCTCTCCCCGAAGGCGTTGAAATGGTTATGCCCGGTGACAACATCACCATGACAATCAACCTCATTACACCGATTGCTATGGAAAGAGGACAGACCTTCTCAATCCGTGAAGGCGGAAGAACAGTTGCTTCAGGACGTGTTGCAGACGTTCTTAAATAAGATTTGAAATAATTCATATTCAAGGGCTGCCGCAAAACCTGGGGCAGCCCTTTTTGATCGGTTTCAGCAGAACTCCTGAAAACGCAGAAACTGTATTATTATACGTACCATTCGGAGATTTGGCTAGAAATGATTGCCCAGCTCCGCGATCCCAATATACCGGAATGCAGCGCGGCTTTGAAGTGTGTAACTTTGTATCGCCGAAATCACCCGCAGTTCTGAACGGTACCTTTTTATACTAAACCTGTTAGCTTGTCCAGAATTAAACATTGAAATTAGTTTGGCAAGACGCTATAATAGAATAGCCTTGTATAAGTATATAAGCGACGACGTTCAAATCCACATGAAATCTAACTGTAGAAGTACATAATAACCAGGCTTTTATAATCCAATGACGCTTAAAAGCTTTCATTATGGTCTATAGCAGGCTGGTTATTCAAATCCCGAATTTAAATTTGGGACAACCCCCATATTTCATATATGGAGCACTTATTGAAAGGATTTGATACGATGACACAGGATAAAAACAGGCAGCAAATCATTAGAATACCACTTCTTCCGCTTAGGGGGATTGTTGTTTTTCCGCATATGATTCTTCATTTCGATGTGGGCAGGGCAAAGTCGATAAAAGCTCTTGAAGAGGCGATGATGAAGGATCAGAAAATATTCCTTGCGGCCCAGAAAGATCCTACACAGGAAACACCCGACAATAAGGATATATATACAGTGGGAACAATTTCGAAAATCAAACAGCTGTTAAGACTTCCGGGAGAAAACATACGTGTGCTTGTCGAAGGATTGGAAAGGGCAAAGATCGTTGATTTTGTTTCAGATGATCCGTATTATGAAGTAAATGTAAGGGAGTGCCCCAATCCAAAGCATCAGTCGAAAGATTCGGAAACTGAGGCCCTGGTAAGACAGGTTGTCAGTTATTTCGAGCAATATGCGAAACTTACCAACCGTATTTCTCCCGATACAACATTTACCTTGTCGACTATGGAGGATTATGCAAGGCTTTCGGATGTAATTGCCGCCAATATGGCAATAAAACTCGAAGAAAAGCAGCGCATACTGAACGAGATGTCGCCAAAGAGGCGAATGGAAAAGCTTTTAAAAATACTGGTCAGTGAAATAGAAATACTTGAAGTTGAAAAGAATATTAACAAGAAAGTTCGTCAGCAGATTGACAAAAGCCAGAGGGAATATTATCTCAGGGAACAGCTTAAAGCCATACAGAATGAGCTGGGTGAAGGCGGCCAGCAGGAGGATGAAATAGAAGAATACCGCGAGAAAATAAAGAAGCTGGGCTTGCCCAAGGATGCGGAAAATAAAGCATTAAAAGAGGTGGACAGGCTTTCAAAGATGCATCCTTCATCGGCTGAAAGCGGTGTTATAAGAACTTACCTGGACTGGATTGTTGAACTGCCCTGGAATAATAAAACAGAGGAAAATTTAAACTTAAGCGATGCCGAAAGGATCCTGGACGAGGATCATTACGGCCTTGACAAGGTAAAAGAACGTATAGTTGAATACCTTGCAATAAGAAAACTCAGAAACAGTCTTCAGGGGCCGATAATCTGCCTTTCAGGACCTCCCGGAGTAGGAAAGACATCCATTGTACGGTCTATTGCAAAGGCGCTGAACAGGAATTATGTGCGCATGTCTCTTGGTGGTGTAAGAGATGAAGCCGAAATCAGGGGACACAGGCGGACATATGTCGGAGCCATGCCGGGCAGAATAATAAAGGCTATAAGGCAGGCAGGTTCAAAGAATCCGCTTATCCTTCTTGATGAAATTGATAAAATGGCGAGCGATTTCCGGGGAGACCCTGCGGCTGCATTGCTTGAAGTTTTAGATGCAGAACAGAACAGGGAATTCCATGACCATTATTTGGACATGCCCTTCGACCTGTCCGACGTTATGTTTATTACCACTGCTAATTACAAGGATGCAATACCGCGCCCGTTATTGGACAGGATGGAAGTAATAGATATATCGGGTTATGTTGATGAGGAAAAGGTCCAGATTGCCAAACGGCATCTGATACCCAAGCAAATTAAAAACCATGGCCTGAAACCCTCGGAAATACGGTTTGATGAAAGTGCCATAAAGGATATTATAAACTATTACACCCGTGAAGCCGGGGTAAGAAACCTTGAAAGAAAGATATCCACGGTATGCAGAAAGGTTGCCAGGTTGATTGTTTCAGAGCAGAAGAAATCGGTGCGCATTACCGAAAACAACCTTGAGAAGTATCTTGGGCGCAGAATATTTTTATTCGACAAGGCGAATGAAAAGGATGAAGTTGGCATAGTACGCGGTCTTGCCTGGACACCCGTCGGTGGAGACACCCTGTGTATTGAAGTTAACCTTATGCCCGGGGATGGAGCATTGGAACTTACCGGCCAGCTGGGGGACGTTATGAAGGAATCGGCCAGGATCGCCAGAAGCTATGTTCGTTCCATTGCTGAAATGATAGGCATTGACAAGGATTTCCATAAGAAATACGATATGCATATCCATGTTCCGGAAGGCGCAATACCAAAGGATGGACCATCTGCAGGAATTACACTGGCAACTGCGATGATTTCCGCCCTGACAAATATTCCTGTAAGAAAAAATGTTGCGATGACGGGTGAAATCACTTTACGGGGAAGGGTATTGCCGATAGGCGGCCTGAAAGAGAAAGTCCTTGCCGCTTATAGAGCCGGAATTGATACAATTTTGTATCCCAGGGATAATGAAAAGGACATCGAGGAAATACCGAAGAATGTTATTGAAAAATTAAACATGATCTCGGTTTCGTCCATGGATCAGGTTATTAAGAACGCATTAGTCCGCTTCCCTGTTGCCGAGAACAGAAAGATCGAAGAAGAAAGCAAAGGTACGCATATTGATGTTCAGACTGCAAAGGATGAAGCAGCGGTAACAGTGGAACACTAATGTTTCTTCGGAAATATAAGGGATGAAGTTCTTTAATTACGAGCTTCATCCTTTTTTATGCCTATTGGTTAAAATTTAATGCAAGGCTGTGTAATCGCAGACAGAACGACTCATTTTTGAACTTACACACAACAAAGCCATGCTGCGTTCATCCAGAGGCCGCTTGAAATGTTTTTTCCGGCATTTCGCAATATCTTCAGCAAATATATTTGTTAAGCATCATATGCTGTGTTATAATGGGAATGATTTTCAGGAACTGTAGATTAACCGGATAAATACTTATTGTGGTATTCATAAATGGAGGACTTTATGCTGATAATTAATGGAAAAATCTATACAATGTCGGATAATTCACAATCAGGAACACTGAAATATGATAATGGCTATATCCTGGTTAAGGACGGGAAAATAGCAGCCGTAGGGCCGATGGATGAATGCCCTGAAGACAACGAAATTATTGATGCAAAAGGCAGATTTATTTTACCGGGACTTGTAGACGCACATACTCATGTAGGAATATTGGAAGACTCGGTTGGCTTTGAAGGTGATGATGTCAATGAAATGACCGATCCGGTGACACCGCATTTACGCGGAATTGATGGTATATACCATTCCGATCGTTCCTTTGAGGAAGCCAGGCAGTGGGGTGTGACAACCGTTCTTAGCGGTCCCGGAAGCGCTAATGTTATATGCGGGCAGTTTGCTGCATTAAAAACCTATGGCCGCTGTGTTGACGAGATGGTTATTAAAGAACCCTGCGCCCTGAAAGTAGCATTCGGGGAGAATCCTAAAACGGTATATCATGAAAAAAACCACGCGCCCAGCACCAGGATGGCTACGGCGGCTATTTTAAGGGAGCAGTTTTACAAAGCTAAAGAATACATGGAACAATGGGAAGAATACAGGAAAGACAGTGAGGAAAACGACAAGCCCGAGTTTGATATGCGTCTTGAAGCTCTTATTCCCGCATTGAAAGGTGAACTGATTGTAAAAATCCATGCCCACAGGGCTGATGATATTGTAACCGCAATTCGTATAGCGAAGGAATTTAATTTAAAAATAACAATTGATCATTGCACCGAAGGATACCTGATTGCAGATATTTTAAAGGAAAACAACACCAGGGTTATACTGGGCCCGATGCTCACAGATCGATCAAAAATAGAACTCAGAAACCAGAGCCTTGCAGCTCCCGGGATCCTGGCAAGAGCCGGTATACCCGTAGCTATAATGACCGATCATCCATGTGTCCCCGTGCAGCACCTGCTTTTGTGTGCAGCTATTGCAGTCAGGGAAGGAATGCCTGAGGAAGAAGCCCTGAAAGCAGTAACTGTCAATGCAGCCAGGGCAGCAGGAATAGACGACAGGGTTGGAAGTCTTGAAAAAGGAAAGGATGCCGATATTGTTATTTTTAGCGGCCATCCCTTTGATTACAAAACAAAAGTGGATTTTACGATAATAGACGGAAAGATTGTTTACTCACGGGAGTAAAATAATAGGGGGCAGCGGTTATTTTTGGATTCATTTCGTAATATTGGTCAGAACGGTAAATTACGCCGGAATCAAAATAAAAGGTGTGCGGGATGGTAAGAAAGCTTGTAGATGCAGTCACAAATCTGTACAAAAAACAGGTGGATAACGCCTTTATTGAACTGAACAAAAGTGCAAAGCCTGGAAGCATCGTGTTTTTGGGTGATTCTATTACCGATTTTTTCAGGCTTAATGAATTTTTTCACGGTATTTACGTTATTAACCGGGGCATTGGCGGGGATACAACCGATGGCGTTTTGAAACGCCTTTCGGAAAGCGTTTTCGAACTGTCACCGTCAAAGGTGTTCATCCTGATAGGCACCAATGATATTGGCGGGAATAAAAGTGAAAGCCATGTTATCAGCAATATAGCCGAGATAATAGACAGAATCAGGGACAGGTGCCCCGAAACGAAAATTTACCTCCAGTCTGTTTATCCCGTGTCAAATGCAAAGGATAAAAAAATAAACAGGTTTATTGTAGGCAGAAGAACCAATGAAAAGATATGCCGCGTAAATGAAGGATTAAAAAAACTTGCGGAAGAAAAGGGCATTGTATATATAGACGTTTATAGCCACCTGACAGATGAAAACGGCAATTTAAAGCTTGAATATACGGTTGAAGGCCTCCATCTGACTGTCAGCGGGTACAGGGCCTGTGCCGAGGTTTTAAGACCATATGTATGCGAAAACAATATGCCAGGTTCAAACTCTTAAGAAATTTGTATATTGTTTAAGTAGCGTCCGATAAACTGATTAAATCAGAGCAATCTGCCAAACCGTCTGCTGCGTCACATAAAAATCCCATGATTTGGTCAAAAGGAAGATTTGTTTCAGGACAGTAAATCTTGACATTGCCTGACTTTATATTTAGACTGAAATAGTAAGCATTGCTATTGCAGAAAATCGTGTATTTAATTTCATTGTAATGGAATATCACCCGAAAGTTCATTACCCGGCATCAACGGGAGAAGAATTTTTTGCTTCTGCATGCCGGAACACAGCCTTGTTTGTTTTTTCAGGCTAATAATTTACATATTAAATAAGGAGGTTTATATTATGAAGTCGTTAAAGGGAACTAAAACCGCTGAAAATTTGCTTAAGGCTTTTGCCGGAGAAAGTCAGGCCAGAAACAGGTATACTTATTTTGCCTCAGTGGCCGACAAAGAAGGTTATAAGCAGATTAAGAACATTTTCCTTGAAACAGCCGATCATGAAAAAGAGCATGCAAAAAGATTCTATAATTATCTTGTTGAAGGTTTTGCCAATGAACTGCCTGCAGCGGTTACAATAACCGAAGCATGCTATCCCGTAGCCAAAGGGAATACATTGGACAATCTTAAAGCTGCCGCAGCAGGCGAGCATGAAGAGTGGCATGATTTATACCCGATGTTTGCCGATATTGCCGAACAGGAAGGATTCCCCGAAGTTGCGGCTACTTTCAGAATGATCTGCAGATCTGAAAAAATGCATGAAGAAAGATATAACAAGCTTGCCGCCAACGTTGAGAACCAGAAGGTATTCAAGAAGGACGGCAAGGTTTATTGGAAATGCGGGAACTGCGGATATATTCATGAAGGAGAAGAAGCTCCTGAAAAATGCCCGGCCTGTGCCCATCCAAAAGCATATTTTGAACTGTTTGTAGAGGCATATTAATTCTCAAAGTTCAGTGACAATATTTTTAACCAGAATAAATTATATTGAATAAAGGGTATCGTATAATTGCACGATACCCTTTTTTAAAGGTTTTTACGGGAGGTTTTATGGAGAACAGGTTTTCTGATTTTCAGAAGAAAAGAATGATTATTTTCGGAGAGCTTGTAAAAAGGTACTGGAACGGCAGATTAAACAATGTGGAGGATTTAAATGATCTGGCAAATGAGATAAAAGAACAGTACCGGTTTCACGATGAAGATATGGCATTTATAAAGGATCACATCCGTATTGCCATGGGACTTGATCCTACCGGTGAAGATGAGTTCGAAGACGAGCTTGAGCTGGTAAAAAAATATGATGTTATTAACAGACCTGTAATTTCCAAGGTTGACGGACCATGCGCGTATTGCGATGATGATTCAAGATTTTGCAAAGATTCATGTCTTTTTGAATCCCATGTTTACAGAAGGACCAAAGGTCCCGTTATTATGAACGACAAATGCCTTACATGCGGCAGATGCGTTACTGAATGTGATTTCGGGGCATTGGCCGACAAAATTGAATTTATACCGGTAATAAATATTTTGAAAGAGAAAAAAAATCCCGTTTATGCCGTGGTTGCCCCCGCCATTGCAGGACAGTTCGGAGATAACGTTACTTTGGGGCAGCTTCGCAGCGCGTTCAAATTAATGGGATTTACCGAAATGATTGAAGTTGCCATGTTCGCAGACATACTGACCATCAGGGAGGCATTCGAGTTCAATCACCTGGTAAAAAATGTTGAAGATTTTTTCCTTACCAGCTGTTGCTGTCCCGTATGGTTCAATTTGACAAAGAAAAATTACGGCGATCTTTTTAAGCATATGTCGCCGTCCGTATCTCCAATGATAGCCTCGGGAAGAATATTGAAAAAGCTTTATCCTGGTGCCAGGGTGATTTTTATAGCTCCATGCATAGCCAAGAAAGCCGAAATAAAGGAAGAGGAATTGAAGGGGGCTATAGACTTTGTTATAAACTTCAGGGAGTTAAAAGAGATTTTCCAGGCGTTGCAGATTAATCCGGCGGAGCTGGCCGGGGAAGAGAAAGACCAGGGCTCTCTCGGAGGAAGATTTTACGCAAGGACCGGAGGAGTAAGTTTTTCGGTCAAAACCGTTGTCAACAGGATAAACCCGGGCAGGCTTATAAAGCTGAAGGCAAAGAAGGTGGACGGAGTAGCAAACTGCAAGAAGATACTTGATGAATTATCAAACAGGGAAGTTACCGATTATAACTTTATAGAGGGCATGGGCTGCGCAGGGGGCTGCGTTGGAGGTCCCAGGACAATAATTGATGTTGAAAAGGCAACCCGGATTGTTAATGAAGTTGCCGAGGATTCCCTTATAATGACGCCCTTTGATAATCTCAATGTAATGAAAACCCTTAAACAGCTTGGGATTAATGCAATAGAGGAGATAATGGAAAACCCTGAGATGGTCCGGTTACTGACAAGGGAATAGCTTCAGCCGGCATATAGATTCTTGATATTCCCGTCAGTTGAGTTATAATAAAATTATTGAGATAAATATTGGCAAATTAGGTATCGGGAGCTAGCCATGAAGAAAGATAAATGGTTACTTTTAATTGCTGTAACTTTTCTGTCTTTGTCCATTATTTCCTGCACAAGTTTAGAGGAGAATACCTCCCTGGTAATACCTGATGACAATGATAAAATAATGTTGCGTTTTATCAGCAGTTGGGGCGGTGTGGACTCTAAAGCCGAAACATTGCAGGGCCTGTTTGTCCGTTTTATGAATGAGAATCCCGATATAGAAATAGTAAATGAATCTCTTTTTGGAGAAGATTTTCTTCCAAAAATCAAAACCGACTTTGCATCGGGGAACAATCCCGATGTATTCGGAATGTGGCCGGGTTCGGATATTCGGGCCCTTATCCAGGCAGGAAAAGTGGCCGATTTGACCGAATTGATGGAGGAAAACCCCGAATGGAAGGATTCATTTAAAAGCAGCATGTTAAAGTATACCACCTTTAACGGAAGACTATATGGTTTACCCTTTGAGATTATTTTTGAAGCTCTGTTTATCAACACCGATCTTTTTGAAAAATATAACGCTCCGATACCAACCACATATGAAGAATTGAAAGATGCAGTGAAAATATTCAGAAACAATGGCATAATTCCCATTGCATATAATTCACTTGCCGAAGGTACATATTTATACCAGAACATGGTTGCACTCCTTGCAGGAAAGGAAATAGCCGAGAATCCGCTTCATCCTGAATTTGGCCATTATTATAAAGAGGCAATGAAATACATGCAGGAACTTTACCAGATTGGTGCATTCCCTGATGAAGCATTTACATTGACAAACCATGAAAGAAATACCATGTTCCTTGAGAAAAAAGCTGCAATGATAGTGCAGGGATCATGGTTTATAGGGAACATACCCGCAGATGACAATTCGGTTGATATAATATTTTTCCCGACATTCAGCGAGGGAAAGGCCCCACCGAATACAATGATATATGGCCTTGGAAACGGATGTTTCTATATAAGCTCCGAATCTTTTAACGATGATATAAAAAAAGAGGCATCCATCAGGTTAATGAAGTTTCTTACGTCAAAAGAAGCAGCTGTGGAATTTGCCAAACAAACGGGAATGATGAGCTGTGTTGACATCAGGGAATACCGTATAGATTACAACAAGCTTACCAGGAAAGGCCAGATTCTTATTAACAACAGCAGGCAATTCATAGGGCCTCCTGACAGCTTCATTGACAGGACCGTATGGGAGGAAATAATAGTTGCGGGCATGCCGTATGTACTTGAAGGAAAGCTTGAAATTGAAGAATTATATAATAAAGCTGTACAGGCGGGTTTACTGCCATGATAATAACGAATGGGTTCTATTGTGCAATGCCGTAAAAAGATGCATTAACTGCAAGAGCCGTGCAGTTAAACGAAAAAGATCAGGTGAATCCGTTGAAAAAAAAGATTTTGAAGTTCTATAAGGACTTGTCAATTAAAAAGAAGCTTTTACTGGCTTTCTATATTCAAATAATAATACCCATGATATTTATGGGTTTTTTAAGTTACAGGAACTCCGCCGAAACAATAAAGCGAATGTCCACAAATTATGCAAAGGACATTCTGCAGATGATAGAGCTCCGTTTCGATGATTTCCTGTCTAACCTGAGCGTTATTTCCCAGGACCTTCTGTATGATAAAACTATATATAATGCTTTGACGCAGAAAAATATAAATGATCCGCTTAGGGGCTATGAAATTGAAAATGAAATAAGCAATTCAATGAAAAAAATAATTCTGTCAAGGCCCGAAGTCCAGTCAATAGCAATTGTGGGGAATGACGGCAAGTTTTATTATGCCGATGACAACTCTTCAAGGAACAGCATCAAGAACATATTGCCCTATGATAAAGTATTGGAGAAAGCCAGGCAATACCAGGGGAAGGTGGCCTGGTACACCGAAAGCAGCAACGGTGTTGTAAACCATATATATCTTGTCAGGACCATATATCACCAGGATACTTTCAAGGAAATCGGCCTTCAGGCCATACTTATCGACAGGAATTTTCTGAAAACAGTCTATGACGGGCTTACAAGGAGCATGCAAAATATCATTATTTTATCTGACAACCATGATCTGATTGCCGCAAGAAACAGTGATTACGGCTCATTCATCAACGGTTCTTCATTTGGAAAGCTTCAGAATGAGAAGGATTCAAGAATTGATTATGATATAAACGCATTGGTGTCCCATACAACCATCAGTGAAACAGGATGGAAGATAATAACCTATGTTCCGCTGAATATCCTGTACCGTGACGCCTATACCCTCAGGAGGAATTTGATACTTTTATGTATAGTCACGGTTATATTCCTGTCGGCATTTAATTTATCCATTGCAATGGGTTTCATAAACCCCATCAATCGCCTGGTAAAAGGAATGAAGATGGTTCAGAAGGACAACCGCATAGTATATATAGACGACGAAAGGCAGGACGAAATAGGATTTTTGAATAAGACATTCAACGAAATGTCCCGGGAAATAAATCACCTGGTAAACTGGGTGTACAGGGAACAGATTACAAGAAAAGAGGCCGAACTTAAGGCGCTGCAGTCACAAATCAATCCCCACTTTTTGTTTAACACGCTGGAATCCATCAACTGGATGGCAAGACTCAACAATGTACCCGAGATCAGTGAAGCCGTCACCGATTTGTCTGATTTGATGGAAGCCAGTATAGGAAGGGATGACAGGCTGATTACCGTTGAAGAGGAATTCAGATACTCGGATAAATACATATCGATAATTAAAAGAAGGTTCGAAGATAAAATAGAGTTTAAAAAAGAAATTTTAAACGGAGCGGGAAAAGTAAGGATTCCAAGGCTATTAATACAGCCCCTTGTTGAAAATGCCGTTTATCACGGTATAGACCGGTTGCGCGGAAAAGGCGAGATCCTTTTAAAGGCGTACATAGAAGGTGAGCGCCTTGTCATTATTGTCATGGATACCGGGCCGGGTATTGACAGCGTGGAACTGGACTCTTTAAACAGGAGGCTTTCCCTAGATAATGATACATATTTCAAAAACTTAAGGACCGAATCACGGCAAAGTATTGGGATAGAGAATGTAAACCGGAGAATAAAACTGTTTTATGGAGACAGTTACGGACTTAAGATAGAGAGCGAAAAAGGGAAATTTACCAGGATAATAGTCAGCATACCCGTTAATTGTGAGGCAACGGAGGGATATTATGTTCAAAGTAATGATCATTGATGACGAACCGATAATCAGGAAGGGTATCAAGAATATTCTGGACTGGAAGAAGTTTGGCTGTGAAATATGTGCCGAGGCCTCGGACGGGGAGGAAGGTATGGCGCTGATTAAGGAAATCAGGCCCGACATTTTGATTACAGACATACGCATGCCCGGGATCGATGGCCTTAAAATGATAAGTAATGTAAAGGATTTAATTCCCAATTGCAAAATAATAATACTGACAGGCTACAGGAATTTTGACTATGTGCAGGAAGCACTGAAGCTCGGAGTATTTGATTTTGTCCTCAAGCCTTCAAAAATAGAGGATTTGACGACAATAATCCACAGAGCGGTTGAAGAGCTGAGGTGTTTGAAAAACAGGGAAGAGGAATTTAACAAGCTGAAGAAGCTTTTTGAGCAGAATATTCCCGTGCTCAGGGAAAAATTCCTATACGATCTCATGTATGAGATTTATCCTAACAGGGAAGAAATCATCCCGCGTGCCGAGCTGCTTGGCGTGAATATAAACGAGTTTTTCCTGCTTGCGGTTGAAATTGATACCGATGATAATAAAAATTTAAGCCAGTATGATAAAAATTTATACCTGTTCGGCATAATCAATACTTTTATGGATGTGTTTTCGGACAGCTTCAATGTGATAAGCATCCCTCTGAAAGACAGGGGTGTGGCATTTATTCTCCAGGGCATGGATAAAAATGATGACAGTTATAATTTAATCAGCGACAAATGCAACTATCTCCAGGAAGTTCTGATAAACTGCTTCGGGTTTACGGTAACAATAGCGGTCAGTTCTGAAGGCAAAGACATCATACAGCTGCCCGAAAAGTTCCGTGAATGCACTGAAGCTCTGGAGCGCAAATTTTATATTGGAAATGACAGCGTAATCTTTTACAACGATTTGAACGGATTTTTAAAATTCGAGGACTATTCGGTGCTTGAAAAGTACCAGCAGCTGTTGCTGGAAGGCATAAAGACAGGTAACGAGTCAATTGTGATGAAAAGGATTGAGGATATATTCAGTTACATAAACAGCCTGGACCATTTAAACATGGATTATTTAAAAAACTTCTACTGGGGCATTATTACATATATAAACAATATCAGGCTTTCTGTGGCAATGGCTTCAAACGAGAAAAAGGTGGAAAGCATCAATATAATCAGCCTTCATAATATGATTGTCAAATCCGGGAATATAAATGAGCTTAATGATCTTTTAAAAGAAGTTTCGCTCAGTATTACTGCAAAAATCAACAATTATAATAATAAAAGCATTAAGCTTGTTTTGCGAAATGCCATAGATTATATTCATGAACATTACAACGAACAGCTGACCCTTAATGATGTGGCCGGGCATGTTTACGTCAGTACTTCCTACCTGAGCAGAATGTTCAAAAAGGAACTGGGCAAAAATTTCGTGGACTATCTTAACGGGCTGCGAATAGAAAAAGCAAAAGAACTGCTGATGGACCCCAGGTACAAAACCTACGAGATAGCTGAACTGGTTGGGATTCCCGATGCCCACTATTTCTCACGCCTCTTCAGGAAATATGAAGGTGTGTCGCCAACCGAATACAGGGATGCCGCTGTTGCCGAATAAACTACACTTTTAGTATTTTTTTGCACATGATAAAGCATTTCCTTCCATTTATTCCATTTCCGGTGGATTATTTTGTTGTATTATTTTGCCGTCAATTCAGGCAATATTATGCAAGATAGTTCAATATGCTCCATTCATACATCAATATGTCTCTGGTATGATAAAAATACGATACCACGGTAATTTTGCAATTTTGATGTATTAACGGTTTTGGTGCCATTTTAACTTGTTCGCAAATGATTTATCGGTATTCGGTATGGAAAAAGGGGTTAAAATGATGCAGATAAAGCAGGGTAACACAACAATAATAAAACCGTCTGTTAACAAGGGTTTTTTATACGAACTTAAAAATAACTGGCAATTGTTCGTTATGTTAATACCGGGAGTAATTATTTTAATAATTAATAATTATATCCCGATGTTTGGCATAGTAATAGCTTTTAAGAGATACCGTTTCCATGGAAGTTTTATAAACAGTATTATACAAAGCGAATGGAACGGCTTCAAAAATTTCGAGTTTTTCTTCAAGACTCCGTATGCGTTTCAAATTACAAGAAACACCATACTCTATAACCTGGCATTTATTCTTCTTGGACTGGTTATTCCGGTGGCCTTTGCCATAATGCTGAACGAGATTACGAATAAAAGGACGTCAAAGGTTTATCAAAGTGTTATGTTCCTTCCTTATTTCCTGTCCTGGATTATAGTCAGCTACCTGGCATATTCATTTTTCAGCATTGAAAATGGTTTTCTGAACAGGACCATTTTGGCTTCTTTGGGAATGGAGCCGGTTAAATGGTACTTTGAACCCAAATACTGGCCGTTTATAATTATGTTCTTCCAGTTATGGAAATACACGGGCTACAATACCGTTGTATATCTGGCTTCCATATCCGGTATTGACAATGAGTACTATGAGGCGGCGGAAATCGACGGAGCTTCAAAGTGGCACCAGATATGGTATATCACAATACCTCTTTTGCGTTCCCTGATGATAATTATGACATTGCTTGCGGTTGGCAGGATTTTCAATGCCGATTTCGGTCTTTTCTATCATGTGCCCAGGAACAGCGGGCAGCTTTATCCTGTAACTGATGTTATAGATACTTATGTTTACAGGGCTTTGAGAAACACAAACAATATTTCGATGGCGGCGGCGGCAGGTACATATCAGGCTGTTGTAGGCTGTATTACGGTGTTCACTGCAAACTTTATCGTAAGAAAGATTGACAGGGATAAAGCACTGTTTTAGGGGGCAATATCAATGGGTAGTATGGTTGAAGGCAAAAAAAGAAGTATTTTGAAGGTTTTTAAAAGAAAGAGTATTGGAAACAGAATATCCCCGGTTAACAATATTTTGATTAACCTGTTCTTTATTATGTGCAGTATTGTATGCATAGCACCAATTTTATTGATAATTGCAATTTCGTTCACCGACGAAAAGGTGCTGCTGGTCAAAGGATACAATTTCTTTCCCGAGAAGTACTCTGTCAAGGCATATGACTATGTTATCACCGCAGGCGATACCATATGGAGGGCTTACGGTGTCTCAATACTGGTAACATTGCTGGGAACGGTTTTGAGCCTCATGGTTATTTGCCTGTACGCATATCCGTTGTCCCGCCAGAGCTTTAAATACAGGAATTTCTTTTCATTCTTCGCATATTTCACAATGATATTCGGCGGAGGGCTTGTTCCGTGGTATATGGTGTATACCCAGTTAATACCCATAAAGAATACCATTTGGGTCATGATAGTTCCTTACTTGATGAATGCATGGTACATGATGATAATGAGGACATTCTTCAAAACCACCATCCACGAGTCAATCATCGAGTCTGCAAAAATAGACGGGGCCGGAGAGTTCAGAATTTTCTTTGTAATAGTGCTGCCGTTATGCAGGGCGGGACTTGCAACGATTGGACTTTTCTGCACCCTGGGTTATTGGAATGACTGGTGGCTTCCTCTCATGTTTATAACCGAACACAGGCTTTATAACATTCAATACCTGATGTACCAGACATTAAACAGTATCCAGTATCTTGTCAGCGGCAGCGCGCAGTTTGCTGAGTCTGCCAAAATCCTTGCCGAGCTGCCCAGTGAAAGCGCAAGAATGGCAATAGCGGTTTTATCGATAGGACCGATAATATTTGCTTACCCGTTTTTCCAGAAGTATTTCGTTAAAGGGCTTACAATTGGTGCTGTAAAGGGTTGAAACCGGTTATGCGGTTTACATATTAAATTTATTTAAGGAGGGAGCTTTATGTCCAAAACAAAGAGAATTTACAGCATGATACTGATTACACTTCTGGCGCTTACTCTTATTTTGACTGGTTGTGCCAAATTACCGGCGGCTGATACAGGTTCAGGAACCGGAACGACCACACCTTCAGACTCCGGTGACAGCGGTAAAACAAAGACTGATGAACCGGCAGTTAAGCTTACATGGTACCTGGTTGGAAACAGGCAGGAACCCGACACTCCGAAGGTTCTTGAAGAAGCAAACAAGTACCTGAAGGATAAGCTGAATGTTACCCTTGATTTATACGTATTTGGCTGGGGCGACGAATATGATCAGAAGGTAAATACCGCATTGGCTGCAGGCGAACCGATTGATATTGTATTTACTGCCAACTGGGCTGCAAACTACAATGTTAATGCTGCATCGGGATATTTCACCGAGCTTAACGGGTACCTGGCAAAATATCCGAAAATAAAGGAAATACTCGGTGAAGACTTCCTTAACGGTTCAGCAATCAACGGCAAGAACTATGCACTGCCAACCAATAAGGAAAAAGTGCATAACTGGGGATGGCTCCTTAAAAAAGACCTCGTAGAAAAATACAATATGGATGTAAGCAATATTAAAACGATAGAAGCTATTGAACCATTGCTGAAGATAATCAGGGAAAATGAACCTGAAATAACTCCAATCTGTATTGCAACAATGGATGCACCCTTCCAGCTTCTCGACTGGGACCGTATCAGTGACGATGATGTTCCCGGTGCTTTATATCCTGATAACAGGGATTACAAGATTATAAACCATTTCCTTGCACCCGAGAGCATTGAGCTTTACAAGCTGATGAGAGACTGGGCAAACAAGGGATACATTCATCCCGATGCTGCAACGATGCAGAACCAGGTTGAACTTATGAAATCCGGAAAATACTTTGCAGCGTCACAATCGCTGAAACCGGGTAAAGATGCCGAAATGACCGCAAGTACAGGTATTGAATGGGTACAGGTTGACGTAACACGTCCGGTTATGTCAAACCGTGAAACAACAGGTGCCCTCCTTGCAATACCTGCAGGTTCAAAGAATCCTGAAAAGGCATTCCAGTTCATAGAACTGCTTTACACCGACAAATACTTGAAGAACCTGTTGAACTATGGTCTTGAAAATGTTCATTACAAGAAAATTTCCGATAATGTAATAGAACTGATTGATCCTGCAAACTCGGGTTATAATCCGGGCCATGGATGGAAGTTCGGAGATCAGTTCAAGGACTACCTGATGAGCAATGAAGATCCGCAGAAGTGGGAAAAATTCCTTGCATATAACGATGAGGGTCTGGTTCTGAACAGCCTTGGCTTTGTATTTGACAAAACCAATGTTGAAACCCAGATTTCATCCTGCAAGAATGTGGTCCAGGCGTACTACAAGCAGCTGTTTACAGGCGCTGTAGAAGTTGAGCCTACAGTGGAACAGTTTGCAAAAGAGCTCAAGGCAGCCGGTGTTGATGAATTGATTGCTGAAATGCAGAGACAGTACGATGAATGGCGTAATTCCAAATAAATTGTTATAATACTCATTTTTGTTGTTCTTGGACCGGGCCTCCCGGTCTTTTTTTTGTCATCTTTTCTCTTCAAGCAAAGCACATTAACTTATTTAAAATCCCCGAAAAATATTTTTCTTTGCAAAACACTTTCCTGTTTTTATAAAAACCCTGGAAAGGCCGTTAACTGATGTGAGGCTTGTTTTCCGCCGTTGCTTTGATATACATACAGGCCGGCATGGGTTTAATTTTGTCAGATTTTTTGGATATGCATATAATGAATTAATCCTAAATTAAAGGGGGGTAATGGCTTAATGTACAAACTTCTGCAGGCTTTGGAGACAAAAACATTTATTGGTTCGTTGGTAGTTATTTTTGCATATATTTCCAAATCAATGGATGAAGTTTTCGTCATCCTTGCGGTGTTTATGGTATTGGATTATATAACCGGTCTAATTTGCGGACTTACAAAAGACGGGGGCTTCAACTATAAAAAAGGTATAACGGGAGCTATAAAAAAGCTGTCGTACCTGGTTCTTATTCTTATTACAATTTTAATCGAATTTTTGATAAATTATATGACAAGCGGTGCAGGAATTGAGATTCCCGTCAAAAATTCCGTAACGCTGGCGGTATATATATACCTTATCGGGACCGAAGGCCTGAGCATAATACAAAACCTGATAATTCTGGGTATTCCGGTTCCTCAGTTTATGATAAAATTATTCGGTCTTATAAGGGACCAGTCGGGAAACATTATCAGAAAATAAAAACACCGTGTATTTTTATTTTGTCAGGTGCAGAAGGCAATTGTAAAAAAAGGCCATATAAAATATACTCATTAGTGAGATATTATAATTATTGTCTGATAAAACGAAAGGAGAAAGTATCATGATTGTAGCAGCAGACGGAAGCGGCGACTACACATCTCTTGGACAGGCATTGAAAGCACTGGAAAGTGAAAATAACAGCAATGACCGCGTTGTTATCCATGTTAAAAAAGGGGTTTACAAAGAGAAACTGCATATAAGCAGACCAAATATTTCATTGATTGGTGAAGACGCCGAATCAACGGTAATAACCTATGATGATTATGCAAGGAAGCTTTTCGATAACGGGGAAGAATACGGTACCTTCAATTCATATACCGTTCTTGTTACGGGCGACGGGTTTGAAGCGCGAAATATTACATTTGAAAATTCGGCAGGCTCGGGTTTAGTTAAAGGACAAGCCCTTGCCGCATATGTGGATGCCGATCATGTGGTATTCAGGAACTGCCGGTTTTTAGGGCATCAGGATACCCTTTTTACCGCACCGCTCCCGCCAAGCCCTGTTATCAAAGACGGATTCAAAGGTCCGGGACAGGACAAGGAAAGAAGGATGGGAAGCCACTATTACGAAAACTGTTATATTGAAGGCGATGTGGATTTTATATTCGGTTCGGCAACGGCGGTTTTTAAAGACTGCACAATCGTATCGCTGGACAGGGGGGAACCCGAAAACGGAGTAAACGGGTATATCACCGCCGCATCTACACCGGAGGGTGAGAAGTACGGATATGTTTTTATCAACTGCAGACTGCTGGGAAAATGCAAACCTTCTACGGTTTATCTCGGCAGGCCCTGGAGAAATTTCGCGAAAACCGTTTTTATAAACTGTTACATGGATGAACATATTAAAAGTGAAGGATGGCACAACTGGAACAAGCCTGAAAGTGAAAATACCGTTTTTTATGCCGAATATAACAGTTCGGGCCCGGGAGGCAAAACCGACAGGAGGGTACCCTGGGCAAAAATCCTTACAAAAGAAGAAGCCGGAGAATATACCGTTGAAAAGATTATTCCCTGGGCGGTAAAGATATAATTTTGAAGCTTTTCTTCCATGTGTTATAATTGTGAATGCCATTGAACGTAAAACTGGTTTATACTAAAAAGCTGATATTAAAGCGTGGAGATAATGATGTACGTAATGATCTCGGAGAGTGAAACCGATACGGCTGATCTTGGAGAAAAGTTGGCCGGAAAACTTAAAAAAGGCGATATTGTAGCTTTGTCCGGCGATCTGGGCACGGGAAAAACGGCATTTGTAAAAGGCCTGGCCCGGGGACTGGGAATTGATGAATACATTACAAGCCCCACATTTACACTGGTACAGAGCTATGAAGGTCCCGGGTTTAACCTGCACCATTTTGATGTTTACCGTATTTCTGACGAGGATGAGTTGTTCGAAATAGGATTTGAAGAGTATTTGCACCAGGAAGATATATGTGTGATAGAGTGGGCGGATCTGATACAAAACCTTATACCACCACGGTCAATATGGGTTTATTTTGAACGGGTGGAAGATGGTCAAGATAAACGGAGGATTACTGTAAAGGGGCTGGAAATATAATGATTATACTTGCTTTGGATACCTCGGCGCAGGCTGCATCGGCCGCAGTTGCCAAGGATGGTTATTTGCTGGGTGAAATAACCATCCGAAATGGTAAAACCCATTCGCAAAAAGTTATACCAATGATTCATTCACTGCTGGACATGCTTGATTATAAACCAGAAGACCTGGATTTGCTGGCGGTTGCCAACGGTCCGGGTTCATTCACCGGACTGAGGATAGGTGTGGTTACAATCAAGGCAATGGCCTATGCTTTGAATAAACCTGTTGTGGAGGTATCCACTCTTATGGCCCTGGCATATACGGTAAATGAAGCCGACGGATTGGTATGCCCGGTTATGGATGCAAGGAACCGCCAGGTTTATACAGGTCTCTATAAAACAGGCAGCGGGTCGGTCGAGGTTCTTAAGGAAGATTCGGGACTGGCGGTGGATGAACTTGTAAATATTCTTAAGGGGTATGATTTGCCTGTACATTTTGTCGGGGATGCAGTGCCGCTGTACAGGGATTATATAAAGGAACAGGGGATTAATGCGCGTTTTGCACCGGATGAAATATTTACACATCGGGCTGCAACGGTAGCACATCTTGCCTGGTTAATGCAGAAGGATGGAAAAGTAACCGATGCTTTTCATTCGGTTCCGAATTATCTCAGGAAATCCCAGGCAGAAAGAATGAAAGACATGTTATCGGGGAGCTGAACTGATGGAAAGTGAACTTGTTATAAGACAGATGCAATATGAGGATATAGACATGGTACTTGACATAGAAAAAAAATCATTTACCAGCCCATGGTCCAGACTAATGTTTTTTGACGAACTGCAAAACCCGCGCGCTCATTATATTGTCGCGGAAATGTCGGGGATTATTGTAGCATATGCCGGGTTGTGGGTCATTATGGACGAGGGACATATAACAAATATTGCCGTAGATCCTTCATACAGGAGGCTGAAAATCGGAAGCAGGCTGATGGAGGAAATTTTTGAGTTGGCCCGGAAAAACAGATTAAGGGGACTTACCCTTGAGGTCAGGGAAAGTAATGCAGCAGCCATATCAATGTATAAAAACTTCGGATTTAAGATTGAAGGTTTACGAAAGAATTATTACAGCGATACCCATGAAAACGCATTTATAATGTGGCACTATTTTGATGTTTAACGGAAAATTAATGCTACCTGCGAAGACTATGTGAAACTGATAATTTGGAAACAGTAAATGCAACCTTTGAAAGAGTAAATGCAACTCAAATGTATTCAGTCGGTAAAAATTTACCCATAAAATATAAGCGAATACATATTATGAAAGATAAAATCCGGTAAATTAAATATATAAGCTAAAAAAGGCATATCAACCAAGGAGTGACTTTACTCTGTCAATTAACTTTCATTGCACAATTCCATAAAAAATTTATAAAAAATACTTGTCATGCTAAAAAAACTATAGTATAATGTTGCCTGTTGTGACATGGCATACGATGAAGTTGGAGATTGCCGGCTTAGCCGGGGAACTTCAATGGAGAATGTCCGATTCAGAGAAACCGGGCGACAAGTCACTGTACATCTTGCATTTACGCGTGTATCATTTATACATACATGCGTGAAGTATGTTTGTTACAGAGCCTAGGTTTACAAGTTGGGGTCAGCTTGTTATGTCCTGGGTTTTAAATATTTGTATTCACGACACACCCGGCAGAGTGTACAGAGAAAAACTTGTTGCGTCATCAAAAAAAGTGCTGTTGCACAAACAATAAAGTGATTTAAAAAATCACTTTTGTTGAAAGCATGGATTAGGAGGCATATGTATGGCGAGCAAACAGAAAATTCGTATTAGGTTGAAAGCTTTTGATCATCAAATTTTGGATCAATCTGCTGAAAAGATAGTTGAAACAGCAAAGAGGACTGGTGCAAAAGTTTCGGGTCCTGTGCCGCTGCCAACTAAGAAGGAAATAATCACAATTTTACGTGCTCCTCACAAATACAAGGATTCACGTGAGCAGTTTGAAATGAGAACCCATAAAAGACTTATTGACATCCTTGTTCCCACACCTAAGACCGTTGATGCGTTGATGAGATTGGATCTTCCGGCAGGCGTGGATATTGAAATTAAGTTATAAACTATATATTTGTTATGTTCGATTTAATCGAACCAATGACAGGAGGGAAACTTGAAAATGCAAAAATGTATGCTTGGTAAAAAAATAGGTATGACTCAAATCTTCACAGAAGACGGAACCCTTGTGCCGGTAACGGTCATAAAGGCGGGCCCAATGACGGTAATCCAGAAGAAAACTGTTGATACCGACGGGTATAATTCAATAAAAGTAGGATTTGAGGATATCAAGGAAAGCAAGGTTAACAAACCTGAAAAAGGTCAATTTGATAAGGCCGGTGTTTCTCCGAAGAAGTATCTGAAGGAGTTCCGCATTGAAAATATTGACGCTTTTGAAGTCGGCCAGGAAATAAAGGTTCAGGATATGTTTAACGCAGGAGATAAAGTGGATGTATCCGGTATTTCCAAGGGTAAAGGCTTCCAGGGAACCGTAAAGCGTTTTGGAAGCGGACGCGGGCCAATGTCACACGGTTCAGGCTACCACAGAGGTCCTGGTTCTATGGGTTCCAACTCTGATCCAAGCCGTGTATTCAAAGGCAAAAAGCTTCCGGGTCACATGGGAAATGAAAAAGTAACAGTACAGAACCTTGCCGTTGTCCGTGTTGATGCCGACAGAGGCTTGCTTCTTGTAAAAGGAGCTGTTCCGGGTGCCAAGGGCGGACTCTTGATAATCAAGGATTCGGTCAAGGCGTAAAGCACTTACTTTATGGAAGGAGGACCTGAAATGCCAAAAGTGGATGTATATAATATGAAGGGCGAAGTCGTAGGGGAAATAAACCTCAGCGATGATATATTCGGCGTAGAGGTAAACGAAGTAGCCATGCATACCGTGGTGGTTAACCAGTTGGCCAATAAACGCCAGGGAACACAGTCTACCAAGACTATCAGTGAAGTTAGAGGCGGTGGAAGAAAGCCCTGGAGACAAAAGGGTACAGGCCGTGCCCGCCAGGGAAGTATCCGTGCGGTTCAATGGAAAGGTGGAGGTATTGCTTTTGCTCCAAAGCCAAGGGATTACAGATACACAGTACCTAAGAAGATAAGAAGGCTGGCTCTGAAAAGTGCATTAACCACCAAAGTATTGGACAGCAATATTATTGTTCTGGATGAATTGGAATTGAATGAAATCAAAACAAAGGAATTTGTAAAAGTATTAAAGAATCTGAATGTTGACGGTTCAGCATTGGTAGTGCTTCCTGAAGTTGATGAAAAGGTTATAAAGTCAGCCAGGAACGTGCCCGATGTTAAGACAGCTCTTGTGAATACTATTAATACTTATGATATTTTGAAGCATCAGAAGTTTATAATCACGAAAGACGCTGTTGCCAAGGTTGAGGAGGTGTATGCATAATGAAGATTGCTGAGGATATTATCATTCGTCCGTATATAACAGAAAAAACCTATGACAATATGGCTGACGGCAAATACACCTTTGTTGTGGATTACAGGGCCAATAAAACCCAGATTAAAAATGCTGTTGAAAAGCTTTTCAACGTAAAGGTTTTGTCTGTAAACACGGTCAACTACAACGGAAAAGAAAAAAGAATGGGCGTACACCTTGGAAAAACATCCAAATGGAAAAAAGCCATTGTTAAAATCGATACCAATCCTCAACCTGTAACATACCTGGATAAAGAAGGTAAACCGGTATCCACAGGTAAGAAATATAAGACCGAGATTGAAGAATTCGGTGGAATGCAATAATTTTAAATTAATCAGGACAATTGCGAACAACTGTAAACAGATTGCCGCGCTATTCGGTTGAATAGGCTATACAGTCGGCCTGCTAACGGGTAGTTGCAATTAACGAAAAGGAGTGAACGTCATGTCAATAAAAAAATACAGACCAACTTCTCCTGGAAGAAGAAATATGACTGTGTCCACCTTTGAGGAAATAACCAAAAGAGAGCCCGAGAAATCTCTTTTAGCTCCTTACAGGAAGACCGGTGGACGAAATTCTTATGGAAAGATTACCGTAAGGCATCGCGGAGGCGGCGCAAAGAAGCATTATAGAATTATAGATTTCAAACGCGACAAGGATAACATACCTGCAAAGGTTGCCGCTATTGAATATGATCCCAACCGTTCCGCACATATTGCCCTGCTTCATTATGCAGACGGTGAAAAGAGATACATTCTTGCTCCATATGGCCTTAAGGTGGGGGATACCGTTATGTCGGGAGAAAATGCCGACATCCGTGTAGGCAATGCACTTCCGCTGGCTAATATTCCGTTGGGTTCTGTTATTCACAACATAGAACTGAAGCCCGGAAAAGGCGGACAGCTTGTACGCTCGGCAGGAAACATGGCCCAGCTGATGGCCAGGGAAGGGAACTATGCCCAGGTAAGGCTTCCATCGGGTGAAGTCCGTATGATCAGCCTGAATTGCAAGGCTACTATTGGACAAGTTGGAAACCTGGATTATGAAAACATCAGAATCGGAAAAGCGGGAAGAAGCCGCTGGTTGGGCAGAAGACCGCATGTTCGTGGTGTTGTTATGAACCCGAATGACCATCCTCATGGTGGTGGAGAAGGAAAATCTCCTATAGGTATGCCAAGCCCTGTTACTCCTTGGGGTAAGCCGACATTGGGCTATAAGACAAGGAAGAAGAGAAAACAGAGCGATAAGTTTATTGTTAAAAGACGTAATGCCATTTAAGGTATCGGGAGGAGGTTTGTTCTGTGGGTAGATCATTAAAAAAGGGACCTTATGTTAATGAGAGGCTATTGAAAAAGATTGAGGAAATGAATGAAAAGGGCGAGAAAAAAGTCCTGAAGACCTGGTCGAGAGCATCTACCATATTCCCTCAGATGGTTGGGCACACCATTGCGGTTCATGATGGAAGAAAGCATGTTCCGATTTATATATCTGAAGATATGGTTGGTCATAAACTGGGTGAGTTTGCACCCACCCGTACCTATAGAGGTCACGGCAAGGATGAAAGAAGCAGCAAGCTGAAATAATAGCTCAGTAATTTGATTGATGATAAAGCAGGAACCCGGATTTCGGGTTGGTGTTTGAAACCACGTAAAATATCGGGTATAAAGCCAAAAGGAGGAATCGGCGTGGGTAGAAAGGTTATGTCTAGGGACGAGATTCTGGAGAGAAAAGATGAGATAAAGGCTCAATACCAGCAAATACGCAGAAAGTCTGCAAAGCTTCCCATACTGACCAAAAAGGAAAGGAAAGCTTTGGGGATTGGGAAAGACGAGGGTAGAGCAGTATTAAGAAACGTCAGAGTATCATCCAGAAAAGCCAAGTTGGTTATAGATTTGATACGTAACAAGGAACTTGATGAGGCTTATGCTATTTTAAGATATACACCAAGGAAGGCAGCTGAAATTTTGGAAAAATTGTTAAAATCTGCAGAAGCCAATGCTGTTAACAATAACGGATTGAACAGGGATAATCTGTATGTGGCCGAAGCTTATGCAACACAGGGACCGACTATGAAAAGGATTCGACCAAGAGCGCATGGGCGTGCTTACAGGATTAACAAGCAAACAAGCCATTTGACTTTGGTGTTAAGGGAGAAGGCGTAAATAAGGAGGTTTTCTAATGGGCCAGAAAGTGAATCCGCACGGACTTAGAATCGGAATCATTAAGGACTGGGACACAAAGTGGTACGCTGGTAAAAAGGACTTTGCAGATCTTTTGGTTGAAGACTACAAAATCAGGCAATATGTTAAGGAAAAGCTGTTTATTGCAGGAGTAGCCAGGATTGAAATCGAGCGTGCCGCCAATAAGATTAAATTGAATATTCATACCGCAAAACCGGGCCTTGTTATTGGAAAAGGTGGAGCAGGTATTGAACAGCTTCGCAAGGAAGTTGAAAAATTAACAGGTAAAAGCGTATTAATAAACATTACAGAAATAAAGAACCCTGAAATCGTTGCACAGTTGGTTGCAGAAAATATTGCCGGCCAGCTTGAAAGAAGAATTTCATTCCGCAGGGCAATGAAGCAGGCAATGTCCAGGGCAATGAAAGCAGGGGCAAAAGGAATCAAAACATCTGTATCCGGTCGTATTGGTGGTGCGGAAATAGCAAGAACAGAGCATTATCATGAGGGAACTATACCTCTTCAGACGCTGAGAGCCGACATAGATTATGGATTTGCGGAAGCAGATACAACATATGGAAAACTTGGTGTCAAGGTTTGGATATATAAGGGTGAAGTACTTCCCGTTAAGAAAGACAAGAAGGAAGGGGGAGACAAATAATGTTAATGCCCAAAAGAGTTAAATATAGACGTGTTCAAAGAGGCAGAATGAAGGGTAAGGCAACGCGAGGCAACGTGGTAGCATACGGTGAATATGGCCTTCAGGCCCTGGAGCCGGGATGGATTACCAGTAACCAGATCGAAGCAGCACGTGTAGCAATAACACGTTATGTAAGGAGAGGCGGAAAAGTTTGGATAAAGATTTTTCCTGATAAGCCGATAACAAAGAAGCCGGCTGAAACCCGTATGGGTAGCGGTAAAGGATCTCCTGAATACTGGGTTGCAGTAGTAAAACCCGGCCGTATTATGTTCGAGATAGCAGGAATTCCGGAAGATCTGGCCAGGGAAGCAATGCGTTTGGCCGCTCACAAATTGCCAATCAAGTGCAAAATAGTAGCACGGGAAGAGGTAGGTGGAGCAAATGAAAACGAGTGAATTGAGAGATAAAACTATTGCGGAATTGACTCAGGAATTGCAGGAATTAAAGAATGAATTGTTTAAGCTGCGCTTTCAGCATGCGACAAATCAGCTGGACAATCCGATGAGACTGAAAAGCGTTAAAAAAGATATCGCCCGTGTGAAAACAGTTATACGGGAGCTGGAACTTGGTATAAAGCGTTAATGACCGGAAGGAGGTTTGTTCCACGTGGCTGAAAGAAATTTAAGAAAAACCAGGGTTGGAAAAGTAGTCAGCGATAAAATGGATAAAACCATAGTTGTTGCTGTAGTGGATAATATTAGACATCCTCTTTATAAAAAGACTGTAAAGCGTACCTTCAAACTTAAAGCCCATGATGAAGAAAACATCTGCAAGGTTGGAGATATCGTGAAAGTTATGGAAACCAGGCCGTTGTCAAAAGAAAAGAGATGGCGACTGGTTGAGATAATAGAAAAAGCAAAATGATTAAAATTGTTTATGGCACAAATATATTGTAAAAAAGTCAGACTGCAAATTCTGGTTCAGAAAAGCGCAGGTAGGAACTTAGAAATGGTTTTAGGGAGGTGCCTGAATTGATTCAAATGCAGACAATACTTAGGGCAGCCGATAATACAGGAGCAAAGGAACTTATGTGTATTAAAGTGCTTGGCGGCTCTAAAAGGAAATATGCCAATATAGGAGATGTAATTGTTTGTTCTGTTAAAAATGCAACACCCGGAGGAGTTGTTAAGAAGGGTGAAGTTGTTAAAGCTGTTGTGGTCCGTTCTGTAAAAGGATTAAGACGCAGTGACGGTTCATATATCAGGTTCGATGAAAACGCTGCAGTTATTCTGAGGGATGATGGAAGCCCGAGAGGAACCCGTATTTTCGGGCCTGTTGCAAGGGAACTGAGAGAAAAGGATTATATGAAGATTATATCTCTCGCACCCGAGGTAATTTAAGGTCAGCGAAAGAGTAATGCCCGGTTTTTGTATTGCTTATTGTGCGAAAACCAGTTAGAGGGGAGGCACTTGAATGAATAATAAGGTTCATGTTAAAAAAGGCGATAATGTTTATGTCCTTAACGGTAAGGACAGAGGTAAAAAAGGCAAGGTTATTAAAGTGCTGCCATCCAAACGCATGGTAATAGTTGAAGGAATAAACATGGTAACAAAGCATGTTAAACCCCGAAATCAATACCAACAGGGTGGTATTGTGCACAGGGAAGCACCAATTTATGCTGATAAAGTAATGCTGGTTTGCAATAAATGCGGTGCACCTACCAAAGTAGGAAAGAAGTTCCTGGAAAACGGATCGAAAGTCCGCGTTTGCAAGAAATGCGGAGAGGTTGTCGATATCCTGAAAGATTCCGGGGATTAATTTGAAGGGAGGTTAACCGACAATGCCAAGATTGTTAGACAAGTATAAGGAAGACGTTGCTCAGGCACTTAAGGATAAATTTAATTATAAAAGTCCGATGCAGATACCAAGGCTTGAAAAAATAGTAATCAACATGGGTGTAGGTGATGTAAAGGATAATCCTAAGGCTTTGGAAGCGGCAGTTAACGAGCTTACATTAATAGCAGGCCAAAAGCCTGTGGTAACCAAGGCCAGGAAGTCAGTTGCGAATTTTAAAGTCCGCCAGGGTATGAGCATAGGATGCAAGGTTACCCTGAGGGGAAACAGGATGTATGAATTCGCGGATAAACTGTTTAATATAGCTCTTCCAAGAGTTCGTGACTTCCGTGGAATCAACCCGAATTCATTTGACGGACGTGGTAATTTCTCAATGGGTGTAAAGGAACAGCTTATTTTCCCTGAAATTGATATTGACAAAGTGGAAAAAGTACGCGGAATGGACATTACTTTTGTCACTACAGCCAAAACTGACGAAGAGGCGAAAGAATTGCTGGCACTCTTAGGAATGCCGTTCAGCCGCTAAGGGAGGTATTGAGTTTGGCAAAGAAATCATTGATTCACAAGCAAAAATTAAAACCAAAATTTTCAACCCGTTATTACAACAGGTGTAAAATTTGCGGAAGACCTCATGCATATATGAGGAAATTCGGTATATGCCGTTTATGTTTCAGGGAACTGGCTTATAAAGGTCAGATACCCGGAGTGAGAAAAGCCAGTTGGTAACAGTACCGAAAGGAGGTCGTAACCATGAATGCAACCGATGTAATCGCTGATATGCTGACAAGAATAAGGAACGCAGCGAGTGCGAAGCATGAAACAGTTGATATTCCGGCATCAAATCTGAAAAAGAGGATAGCCGAAATTCTTGCTGAAGAAGGATACATTAAAGGTTTCACCGAAATAGACGACAAGAAGCAGGGTATAATTCGCATTACGTTGAAATACACCGAAAACAAGAGAAATGTTATTTCGGGAATAAAGAGAATTTCAAAGCCCGGTCTCAGGGTTTATGCCGGGAAGGATGAACTTCCAAAAGTGCTTGGAGGTTTAGGTATTGCCATTATTTCAACATCAAAAGGTGTAATGACCGACAAGGAAGCAAGAAAAGCAGGTGTGGGCGGAGAAGTACTTGCCTTTGTATGGTAAGCAGCACCTGGGAAAAATATACTAATAAATCTAAAGGAAGGTTCTGAAAAGGATGGAATGAAAATTTCATCTTCAATGTAAGGACGGAGGTGTGAATTTAATGTCCCGTATAGGAAGACTGCCGGTGGTTGTACCTGCCGGTGTGGAAGTAAAATTGAATGGACAGGAAGTTACTGTTAAAGGTCCGAAAGGAACACTCACTCAGGTTTTTCACCCTGATATGATTATTGAAAAGGAAGATAATCAGATTATTATTAAAAGGCCTTCGGAATTGAAGAAACATAAAGCTTTACACGGCCTGACCCGTTCTCTTATAAACAATATGATAATCGGTGTGACCCAAGGCTTCGAAAAGAAGCTTGAAATTAACGGTGTGGGCTACAGGGCACAGAAACAGGGTAAAAAACTTAATCTTACTTTAGGCTTGTCACATCCTGTTGAAATCGAGGAGCCTGCTGGAATTACCATCGATGTACCGGCTCCGAACCAGATTATTGTCAAGGGAATCGATAAACAGCTGGTCGGAGAAATAGCAGCGATAATCCGCAGCAAGAGACCGCCTGAGCCATACAAGGGCAAAGGTATCAAGTACGCCGATGAAGTAATTATCAGAAAAGAAGGTAAAACAGGAGCTAAGAAATAGTAGAAGGGAGTGAGTGGCATATGCTTAAATTTCAGGATAAAAACGAAGTCCGGAAAAGGAAACATGAAAGAGTGCGCAAGAAGATCAGCGGTACTGCTGAAAGACCCAGACTTTGTGTCTACAGGAGCTTGAAACATATCTATGCCCAGATAATTGACGATGAATCCGGACGGACGCTTGTTGCCGCATCCACTTTGGACGAAGCTCTGAAGGGCAGGGTAGGATACACAGGAAACAAGAGTGCGGCTCGTGAAGTTGGAAAATTAATCGGCGAAAAAGCCATTGAAGAGGGAATAAAAAATGTAGTGTTTGACAGAGGCGGATACCTCTATCACGGACGAGTACAGGAACTGGCCGACGGTGCAAGAGAAGCCGGTCTGGAATTCTAACGCTAGGATCAAAGGAGGGAAGTCACTTGCTGAGAATTGATGCCAGCACATTAGACCTGAAAGAAAAAGTTGTAAATATAGGACGTGTAACAAAGGTTGTTAAGGGTGGCCGTAATTTCCGTTTCAGCGCTCTGGTTGTTATCGGGGATGAAAACGGACATGTAGGCGTAGGGACTGGAAAGGCTGCTGAAATACCCGATGCAATCCGTAAAGGAATAGAAGATGCCAAAAAGAACCTTATGAGAGTCCCATTGGTAGGAAAGACAATTCCTCATGAAGCCCTGGGCGTATATGGAGCAGGCAAGGTATTGCTCAAGCCTGCCGAAGAAGGAACCGGTGTTATCGCCGGAGGTCCTGTACGTGCTGTTCTTGAACTTGCAGGTATACGTGATATCCGTACGAAATCTCTTGGTTCAAACAATCCTACAAATATGGTACGTGCCACAATGGATGCGCTTTCCCAATTGCATACTGCAGAGGAATACGCCAGGTTGAGAGGAAAAACAGTAGAGGAAATCTTGTGATAGGAGGCTTATCCATGGGTGAGTTAAAAATAACACTTGTTAAGAGCACTTTAAAATCAAAAGAAGACCAGAAGGCTACTGTTAAAGCTCTTGGCCTTCATAAAGTTGGAAGCTCTGTTATACAAAAAGATAATCCACCGATACGCGGAATGATCAAAAAAGTTGAACACCTGGTTGAAGTGGAAGAAATATAGGGAGGTGAAGACCTATGACTTTGTCAGAATTAAAACCCGGTGTACCTAAAAAACTTCCGAAAAGGAAGGGAAGAGGACCAGGTTCAGGTAACGGCAAAACTGCCGGAAAAGGCCATAAAGGACAAAATGCACGTTCGGGCGGTGGTGTAAGACCCGGATTCGAGGGCGGCCAGATGCCTCTTTATAGAAGGGTTCCGAAAAGGGGCTTCAATAATATATTTGGAAAAACATACACCGAAGTCAAGCTGTCTGATTTGGAAAGATTTGAAGACGGTACGGTAGTAAATGCTGAACTTTTATTAAATGAAGGAATAATAAAGAAGTTAAATGACGGTATTGTAGTGTTGGGATCGGGCGATATCAGCAAGAAACTGACAGTACAAGCCGCCAGATTTACAAAGTCAGCTCAGCAGAAAATTGAAGCTGCGGGAGGAAAGGTAGAGGTGGTATAATATGGCGAATAACATGGCGGCATCCATCAGGAATGCATGGAAAATTCCTGATCTTCGTAAAAAGATGCTAATGACATTATTAATGCTGTTGGTTTTCCGCTTTGGTACACATATACCTGTACCAGGGTTAAGTGCAGCGGCATTATCGGAATTGGCTCAGTCTGGAAGTTCACTGTTTGGTTTTATAAATATTATTTCAGGAGGAGCTTTCAATAATGCTAGTATTTTTTCCATGTCTATTCAACCATATATTACAGCCTCTATTATAATTCAGTTATTAACCATTGCTATACCGAAGCTGGAGCAGCTCTCCAAGGAAGGTGAGCATGGAAGAAAGATTATGGCAGAGTGGACGCGTTACAGTACCGTAATCTTAGGATTTATACAGGCTTCAGCCATGTATGTAGGTATCAGGGACGCAGTCATCAGAAGAAATTTCTGGTCATATTTAACAATCACATTGTCATTCACCGCAGGTACGGCTTTTCTGATGTGGCTGGGTGAACAGATTACCGAATATGGTATTGGAAACGGTATTTCGCTGTTGATATTTACAGGAATTATCAGCAGGGGACCTTCCCTCGTTGTTATATTATACCAGTACCTTAAAGCAGGTGTTCTTGGTGAGGGAGCAGTCGGATATATTGTACTGCTGATTATAGTACTGGTTATGGTGGCAATGATCGCTTTGGTTGTATATGTACAGGAAGCCGAAAGAAGGATTCCTGTACAGTACGCAAAGAGAGTTGTAGGACGGAAAATGTATGGCGGGCAAAGCACTCATATTCCGATTAAGGTCAACGTTGCAGGTGTTATGCCAATCATCTTTGCAATGTCAATAATGACATTCCCGCCTACAATCATTAACCTGATATGGGGTTCAAAGGAGACAGGACCGTTCCTGACTTACCTGAAAAATATCAATGATAAACCGTGGTTTACTGTTGTATATGCTCTTCTTGTTATGTTCTTCACATTCTTCTACACAATGATTGCTTTCAATCCGGTGGAACTTGCGAACAACATCAAGAAGAACGGCGGATTCGTACCCGGTATAAGACCTGGAAAACCCACTGCTGATTATATCACCAAGGTTCTTAACCGTGTAACATGGTTCGGTGCATTCTTCCTTGCACTGGTAACTGTTTTGCCAAGCCTGCTTCAGACATTCACCAAGATTTCCAACGTATGGTTTGGAGGAACTTCACTGCTGATTATGGTCAGTGTGGCAATTGAAACTGTAAGACAGATTGAATCTCAACTTACGATGAGGCATTATAAAGGATTTTTGGATTAAGTTTAAGGGCTCAGGCGGGAAGGGATATTTCTCCCCTCCCGATGGGCTTGGTATATAGAAGGTGTAACAGGAAATGAGACTTATACTGTTAGGCGCTCCTGGTGCCGGAAAAGGTACGCAGGCAGTAAATTTATCGCAAAAGCTTAATGTACCTCATATTTCAACCGGAGATATTTTCAGGGCCAATATAAAAGAAGGAACTGAACTCGGGAAAAAAGCAAAAGAGTTCATTGACCAGGGTTTATTGGTACCTGATGATTTAACGATAAGCATAGTAAAGGACAGATTGCAGAAAGCTGATTGTGAAAACGGTTTTTTGCTTGACGGTTTTCCACGCACAATACCGCAGGCCGAGCAGCTGGATAATGTTCTGAATGATATGGGTGTAAGGCTGGACGCGGTAATAAACCTTGAAGTACCCGATGACGTAATTGTAAAAAGAATGGCAGGAAGAAGGGTGTGCAAAGGGTGCGGAATGGCCTACCATATTTCTTCAAACCCACCTAAATCCGAGGGAATATGTGACAATTGCGGAGAAGAACTTTATATCCGCGATGACGATAAAGAAGAGACGGTATTGGAAAGACTCAAAACATACCATGAGAAAACGGCTCCCCTGATAGATTATTACCTGCAGAAAGGTTTGCTTCTCAGGTTTGATGGTACCAGGGGTATTATGGAAACCACCAATGAAATATTGGACAGGTTAATTAAAAAGTAGGCGGTTTTGATGATAACAATAAAATCGCAGCGGGAACTTGACCTGATGCGTAAGGCTGGATATATAGTGGCGATGGCTCACCGGAGAATAGAGGAGCTTATAGCGCCCGGAATAACAACAAAAGATCTTGACAGGGCTGCAGAGGAAGTTATTGTGAAACTGGGCGGAATTCCTTCTTTTAAAGGTGTACCGAATCCATACGGGGGAATTGATTTCCCTGCCAGTATCTGTGCATCGGTTAATCATGAAGTGATTCATGGCATACCTAATGATATACCCTTGAAAGAAGGGGATATTGTCAGTATTGATATAGGTGCGATATATGACGGATTCCATGGAGATGCGGCAAGAACCTACGAAGTGGGCGCCGTGTCGCCTGAAGCCCGCAGGCTCATTGCAGTGACCAGGGAAAGTTTTTATAAAGGTATTGAGATGGCAAGAGAGGGCATGAGAATACGTGATATATCACTGGCAATTCAGCAGTATGTTGAAGAAAACGGATATTCAGTAGTCCGTGAATTTGTAGGGCATGGAATTGGCAAAGAGATGCATGAAGAACCTCAAATACCGAATTACGTTACACGGGAAAGAGGGCCGAGGCTTCAAAAGGGAATGACTTTGGCAATCGAGCCAATGGTAAATGAAGGTCATTGGGCAGTTGACTTATTAAAGAATAATTGGACGGTAGTTACCAGGGACCGGAAATTGTCTGCCCATTACGAAAATACCATTGCTATTACCGAAAACGAACCTGAAATACTTACTAAATACTAAATAGAAAAATTTATGCCAAGAGCTTGAAAAAGAGCTTAACTTACTTTAAAATATAGTAGTTAAGCCTAAAAAAGGATGATTTTGATGGAATGGTCGAATCCTGTTATTGGCAGGGTTGCATACTCAAAAGCAGGCAGGGATAAAGGAAGACTGTTCATTGTTATAGGTGTGATTGACGAAGATTTTGTACTGATTTCCGATGGGGATTTACGCCCCGTTGAAAGGCCGAAAAAGAAAAGAATAAAACATTTAAAATATACGGATTTGATGGCTGAGAACATTGTAGAAATTTTAAAGAATGGCAGAAAGCTTTTAAACGCTGACATTCAAAAAACAATAAGTGAGATGCAAAATTTATTGCAGGGTTAATTTAAGGAGGGTGTCGGTTTGTCAAAAGAAGATGTAATCGAGGTTGAAGGTAAAGTTATTGAAGCAATGCCTAATGCAATGTTTAGGGTTGAACTTGAAAATGGCCATAAAATCCTTGCTCATATTTCAGGGAAACTAAGGATGCATTACATCAGGATTTTACCCGGAGATAAGGTCACAGTGGAGATGTCGCCATACGACCTTACCCGTGGACGTATAACCTGGAGAGGGAAATAAGAATAATCAATTAATAGCACAGCTATGACGGGAGGGTCGGAAATGAAAGTTAAACCTTCAGTAAAGAAAATATGCGAAAAATGCAAAATTATACGCAGAAAAGGCAGAATAATGGTAATCTGTGATAACCCCAAGCATAAACAGCGCCAGGGTTAATAAGTGTTGTTTTGTCGAGGCAAGTGTAATAAAACAATATAAGGTTCCGGGAATACCGGGACCAAATGAAAACAAAGGTTTCAAAAGTGCGGCTGAAGCAAATTTATATTTGTTGCTTTTGAACCTTTAATATAGATTATATAATTTGAAAAATATTTTTGAATAAAAATACTGACAAATATGCAAGGCACAAGAAATTTTAAAAGGTAATGACAAAGGTCATATATAAAAAGTGATTACTTTCGGAGGTGTAAGACATTGGCTCGTATTGCAGGTGTTGATCTGCCCAGAGAAAAAAGAGTTGAGATAGGGTTGACCTATATATTTGGCATAGGCAGAACCCGTTCAAAACAGATATTGGAAAAGACAGGTATTAATCCTGATACCCGGGTAAGAGATTTGACTGATGATGAAATCAGCAAACTGAGGGAGACAATCGAAAAGGAATATGTTGTTGAAGGAGATCTCAGGAGAGACATAGCATTGAACATTAAGCGTCTGATTGAGATTGGATGTTACCGGGGAAGAAGACACAGAATGGGATTGCCTGTGCGTGGTCAAAGAACAAAAACCAACGCAAGAACAAGAAAGGGCCCGAAGAAGACAGTGGCCAACAAGAAGAAATAACAGGAGGTTGGTAATTAAATGGCAGCAGCTAAGGTTGTTCGTAGAACAAGAAAAAAGAGAGAGAAAAAGAATATTGAGCGTGGATGCGCACATATTCATTCCTCTTTTAATAATACGATTGTAACGATTACTGATGTTCAGGGAAACGCAGTTTCATGGGCAAGTGCAGGTGGATTAGGGTTCAGAGGTTCAAAGAAAAGCACTCCGTTTGCGGCGCAGCAGGCAGCAGAAACAGCTGCAAAAGCTGCTATGGAACATGGAATGAAAACAGTTTCGGTTTATGTAAAGGGCCCCGGAGCGGGTCGTGAAGCCGCAATACGTGCATTACAGGCTGCAGGCCTCGAGGTTAGCATGATTAAGGATGTTACGCCTATTCCTCATAATGGTTGCAGACCTCCCAAGAGAAGAAGAGTTTAATATATTGGATTGGAAATAACAAATATTGTCGATAATTTTATAAGTATAGGGGCCCTTTTATATTATTTTCAAGTCAGATTACGGTTGAAATTGAAATGCGGGCCTGAACAAATTGTGAATTTAGTCGGAGGTGTAAATACAAATGGCAAGATATACGGGTGCATCTTGTAAGTTGTGCCGCAGGGAAGGCCAAAAGCTTTTCCTCAAGGGAGAAAGATGCTATACCAATAAATGCTCTGTAGATAGAAGGCCTTATGCCCCAGGTATGCACGGCCAGCAAAGAAAGAAATTATCCGAATATGGTGTTCAGCTTCGTGAAAAACAGAAAGCGAAACGTTTTTACGGGGTATTGGAAAGCCAGTTCAGAAAGTATTATGAAATGGCTATCCGCAGGAAGGGAATCACCGGTGAAATTTTGCTCCAGATTCTTGAAAGCCGTTTGGATAATGTAGTATATAGAATGGGATTTGGAACATCGAGGGATGAATCCCGCCAACTGGTTACCCACGGACATTTCCTGGTTAACGGCAGAAGAGTGAATATACCTTCCTACCTTGTAAGAGAAGGTGATGTAATAGAAGTGGCTGAAAATAGCAGGAAACTGGATCGCTTCAAGGAAATTCTGGATGTAACCGGAGGCAAGGTAGTACCGAAATGGCTTGAGGTTGATCAGGAGAATATGAAAGGCAGGGTTGTTTCCTTACCCGAAAGAGAAGACATTGATCTGCCGATTCAAGAACATCTTATTGTTGAATTGTACTCGAAGTAACCGATATAGCCTCTACAATAAGCAACTGAATTTGCGGTTGCCCTCGTATCGCGGATATGCATTTACAATGCAAACCGCCTGGTAATTAAGAGTAACAGGGAGGGTCATTGGATGATAGAAATTGAAAAGCCGAAAATTGAATGTGTTGAAATGGCCGAAGACTTCACCTATGGGAAGTTTGTTGTTGAGCCTCTCGAAAGAGGATACGGGATTACTTTGGGAAATTCTCTGAGGCGTGTTTTGCTTTCTTCGCTTCCGGGTGCTGCAGTCACTTCCATCAAGATAGACGGTGTGCTGCATGAATTTTCAACCATCCCCGGTGTAGTTGAAGATGTGACCGAGATTATTCTGAATATTAAGGAACTTTCATTAAAAGTCCATTCAGAGGGTCCAAAGGTAATTTATATTGACTATGAAGGAGACGGAGAAATAAAAGCAGGCGATATCAAGACTGACGCAGATGTTGAAATCCTGAATCCCGACCTTCATATAGCAACAATCAGCGGAAACAACCGCTTATACATGGAACTGATGGTGGACACAGGCCGAGGATATGTACCTGCCGAAAAAAACAAGAAACCTAATCAACCTATTGGCATAATTCCTATTGATTCCATTTATACGCCGGTTAAGAAGGTGAACTATACGGTGGAGGATACCCGTGTAGGACAGGTAACCGACTATGACAAATTAACCATAGAAGTGTGGACAAATGGAAGTGTCCAGCCAGATGAAGCTATCAGTCTGGGTGCTAAAATATTAAGCGAGCACTTGAACCTGTTCATTAATCTGACAGATCATGCTAAAGACGCTGAAATAATGGTTGAAAAAGAAGAGACAAAGAAAGAGAAAGTATTGGAGATGACCATAGAAGAACTGGATCTCTCTGTACGTTCATACAATTGTCTGAAAAGAGCGGGAATTAATACTGTTGAAGAACTGATAAGCAAGACGGCGGAAGACATGATGAAGGTAAGGAACCTTGGGCGAAAATCCCTTGAAGAGGTTACACAGAAACTGGAAGCCCTTGGATTGTCTTTGGCCCCGTCTGAAGAGACTTAACAATAATCCATAAGGAGGGAAACCAAAATGGCTTGGCAAAGAAAACTGGGAAGGCCGACCGATCAGAGAAAAGCTATGCTGAGAAGTCTGGTAACTTCACTGATTCAATATGGCAAAATTGAAACAACCGAAGCAAGGGCCAAAGAAGTTGCGCCTATTGCAGACAAGTTGATTTCGCTGGCTGTGAAGGAATGCGATAATTTTACAACAAAGCAGGTAAAGATAAGTACACCGGTGCTTGACAGCAAGGGTAATAAAATGACAAAATCAAAGAAATCCAAAAATGACAGAAGTTATGAAGTTGTTGAAAGAGAAGTAAAGACAGAAATGAAACCGGTGGACAGCCCGTCAAGGCTTCATGCGAGAAGATTAATGATTTCATGGCTTTACAGGGTGAAGGATGAGAACGGCAAGAATGTTAATCTCGTAAACAAGCTGATGGACGAGATTGCCCCTCGTTACAAAGAGCAGAACAGAACAAGCGGATTTACAAGAATGTACAAGATAGGACCTCGTAGAGGGGACGGGGCAGAAATGGTAATACTGGAACTTGTTAAATAATAAAATTTGAGGGGAGAGCGAGGAATTCGTTCTCCTTTGTTTTAGGAGAGCTTTGTGGAGCCGAAGCATCCCCCTGGCAAGAAGTCTTTTTCAACATATGATGAGATTGCAAGGGAATTTCATCTGCCGTTTTACGAAATACATGTAATGGAGTAAAAGAAAATGAAAGCAGTTGTCGTAAAAGACCTGGAATATGAATATGCAGCCCGCGGCGACAATGGACCAGCCCGGGCGCTTAACAATATTTCTTTTTCAATTGATAAAGGGGAATTTGTTGCTGTTGTCGGAAGAAACGGATCGGGCAAGTCAACTCTTGCGAAACATTTTAACGGCCTGCTGCTTCCGACGAATGGTACTGTCTGTGTTTTCGATAAATATACCCATGAGGAAGGTTTGATTTGGGAAATTCGAAGCCAGGTTGGAATGGTTTTTCAGAACCCTGATAATCAGATTGTTGCCACTACCGTAGAGGAGGACGTGGCTTTCGGACCTGAAAATCTGGGGGTGTCCCCCGAAGAGATACGTAAACGCATTGAGGAATCGCTGGATAAGGTGAACATGATAAAATATATGCACCACTCTCCTCACATGCTTTCGGGAGGGCAGAAGCAAAGGGTTGCGATAGCGGGTGTTCTTGCAATGCACCCGAAATGCCTTGTGCTTGATGAAGCAACTTCAATGCTTGACCCTATAGGACGCAGGGATGTTATGGGTATACTCCGGAAGCTGAACAAGGAAGACGGAATCACTGTAATTCTGATAACCCACCATATGGACGAAGCAGCACATGCAGACAGGGTCCTGGTGATAAACAACGGCCAACTTGTGCTGGAAGGCACACCTCGAAATGTTTTTGCGAATACCGAAATTTTAAGAAAGGCCGGAATGGATATACCCCAGGTTTCATCTTTCTATATTAAAGCCGTTAACGAAGGGATTATAGACGGTGGTAAAATCCCCGTTCACATTGATGAAGTGGAAGAAATACTTTCAACATACGGTTTTGTATGTAAAGAGTACCGGCCTTCAGCTATAAATGACACCGCCGGATTTGCGGGAAATGAAAAAATTATTGAGATAAAAGACCTGTCATTTACATATATGCCAAATACCCCGTATGAAAAACACGCATTGATGAATGTTAATCTCGATGTATACAAGGGTGAGATACTGGGGATTATAGGACATACTGGATCGGGAAAATCAACACTAATCCAGCATTTGAACGGCTTACTGATGCCTACCGGCGGAAGTATAAATGTTTCGGGGATTGTTCCGAAGGGAAAAGCGCTTAAGGAATTAAGAAGAAAAGTGGGCTTGATTTTCCAAAACCCCGAGGATCAGTTGTTTGAAGAAACCGTAAGCAAGGATATAGCCTTCGGCCTTAAAAAAATGGGCCTGCCCGATGACGAAATAGAAAAACGTGTACTGGAAGCGGCTGAAATAACAGGATTACCGGCAGATGTTCTCGGCAGATCGCCTTTTGAATTATCAGGAGGACAGAAAAGAAGGGTTGCCATTGCCGGTGTTATAGCAATGAATCCCGATATCCTTGTGCTTGATGAGCCTACGGCCGGTCTGGACCCGGCCGGCAGCAGGGAAATATATAAGTTCCTTTTGAAGCTGCGCGAGGAGAAAAATACCACAATCATTATCGTTTCACATATAATGGAGGATATTGCGAATTACTGCGACAGGGTGGCGGTTATGGATCATGGCAGGCTGGTTTTAACAGGTACTGCAAGGGAGGTATTTTCCAACAGGGATTTCCTTGCGGGTGTAGGGCTTGACGTGCCGCAGATAACAGAACTTTTCTACAGGCTGAACAGGAAAAATCCATGTATCAGGAAGGATATTCTGACAGTAGAAGAAGGAATTGCAGAGCTGAAAAGAGTATTGAAAAATAAGGCAGTGTGAAGCTGCTTCGGATGATTGATTGAGAAAGCAGAGAATATATGTATTGCATGAAAACTACTTAATGAAAAAACTTAAGCTGACATTGCTGAAATAATTTATTGATTAAAGTTTTTTGTGTTAATATACAGTATATCGAAAGTATCAGAGGGGTAATTATGATTAAAAACATAACCATGGGTCAGTATATCCCGGGGAATTCGCTGCTGCACCGGGCTGATCCGAGAACCAAAATAATCTGGACCGTATTGCTGCTGATTGCACTTTTTACCGCAAATAATATATACGGCTTTGTAATGATGATTGCATTGGTGGGTATCATCCTTATCATCAGTGAGATTAAGGTAAGCTATACATTGAGAGGTATAAAACCTCTTTTGATAATACTGATAATAACGTCATTGATTAATATTTTTACATACCCGGGAAATACCGTGCTGGTTTCGGCAGGTTCATTCAGAATTACCCTTGAAGGTATCTTTCAGGCAATTATAATTGCATTGAGGCTTTCATTAATGGTCATCATAGGTTCGGTTCTGACTCTGACGACAACGCCGATTGCCCTGACTGACGGCCTGGAAAAGCTTATGAGGCCGTTAAAAAAGTTGAAGATACCTGTTCATGAAATGGCAATGATGATGTCAATTGCCCTGCGTTTTATTCCGACATTATTGGAAGAGACCGACAGGATAATTAAAGCCCAATCATCACGGGGCGCTGATTTTGACACAGGCAATTTTATTGAGAAGGCAAAAAGCTTTATACCCGTTCTGATACCGCTTTTCGTAAGCGCCTTCAAAAGAGCCGAGGAGCTTGCAACCGCAATGGAATCAAGATGCTACCGGGGTGATATCGGACGTACCCGGATGAAAGAACTGGCGTATACGAAGGATGACAGGAACATAAATCTGTTCCTGGTAATGTTTTTTATTGTTTTCATCATATCGACATTCATCATTTAGCAGGACAGGGTATTTATCATACATCCGACCGTAGCGGCAACGGCTTGGCGGAGAAAAAGGCTCAGACCGACGATTATTTAACATTATTTAAAGTACATGTAAACACAACCTTAAAAATATGTTAGAGTACTTGCTAATCAATGCTTTGCGGGAACAGGGGTTTGACAGCTGGTTTTGGGAAATATATATCAGTAACCGGTTTGAGGACATTTTATGCTTTGATATAATATATAGAAAAAGGATAGAAATTATGGAATAATTTGATGTAAATCAGTTGAATTTTTTGGTATTATTTATATCAATACTTTTAATCGGTGGCATAAGTCACTGACGTATAAAAAACTCTGAAGGCGAATAGTGTATATGAAAAAGGTTAAGCTATATATCAAGTTTTTCTTTTTATGGACGGTTAATTTTATAACGGGCGGTAAATCCCTGGAGCATTCATTAAACCTGGCACTGGCATATGATCAAATGGGTGCTGTTTTCCGTGCAGCCAGGATTTATTACTGGACCATAAAAACATACCCGGACGACCCCAGGGCATATTACGGCATAGCCATACTGTACGATAACAAAAAGAGGTACCGGGATGCAATTGAATGGTTTAAAAAAGCTTTAAACGTTAATCCTGATTTTGTACCGGCATGGTTTTTTATGGCAAACTCCCTTTATGAACTGGGCGAGAAAGAAGCTGCGCTTGATGGCTATAAGAAGGCCATTTCCCTTGAGCCAACAAACTTCTGGGCGAATAATAATGCGGGTTCAATATGCGAAGAGCTGGGCATGAATACCGAAGCGCTGAACTATTTCAGAAAAGCCCTCGAAATCATTCCCGGGCACCACAAGGTTTTATTCAACATGGGAGTGGTATATGCCAAAATGGGATACGAGCATAAGGCGCAGGAGTGCTACTGGGAATCGATACGGGGATATAACAGGTATCCTTATAGTTTCCTGAACCTTTCTCTATTATATAAAGAGGAAAAAAAGCTGGACAGGGCCATTGTAGTCATCAGTGAAGGTATCAGGTGCAATCCCGGCGTACCGTTTTTGTATTACAACCGGGCATGCTTTTTGGCATTGGTGGGAAATATAGACGAGGCATTTCTTGATGTGGTCCGGGCCGCCAAATTGAATCCCGAGTTTCTTAACTATGCCGATAACGATGAAGAGCTTGAAAAAGTAAGGAAACACCCTGGATACCAGGCACTGAAAAAATACTTGCAGGATAGGGAGAACAGAGATGAATGAGCACTATTACAGTGAAAAACCCACTTCGGAAATTAAGGAGAAGGTTTTTAGTGAGACATATAAAAATAAAACCCTGGAATTTGTTTCGGTAAGTGGTGTTTTCGCGTTTGACAGTCATATTGATAAAGCATCCCGGCTTTTAATTGAAGCATTCAGGCCAAGTGGCCATAAAGTGCTTGACATGGGCTGCGGCTATGGGGTTATAGGTTTGTTCATAAAAGCCCTGTACCCCCAGCTGATAGTAACGTTAACCGATATCAACGAGCGTGCGGTTTCATATGCCCGGAAAAACGCTGAAAGGAACAATCTCTGGGTGCAAATAGTCCAGGGTGATCTGTATGAAAGCATCGGCAGCCGCCTTTTTGACGATATAGTGACAAACCCTCCTATTACAGCAGGGAAAAAGGTGGTTACCCGGATTATAAACGATGCAAAGGATCATTTGGAACATAACGGGGCATTATGGCTTGTCGCATACCACAACAAAGGCGGGTCTACTTATAAAAAAGTAATGGAAGATACTTTTGGCAACGTGGAAGATGTAGTGAAACAGGGTGGAATAAGAGTATACCGTTCAATTCATGTGTAACCGGGCTTACTAAGCCTTGTCCATTCCAGTACATCACTCTGTAAAGGTCAATTACAATAACGTGACAAGCGTAGTCTCATTGACATAATATGTTGATTAATGTTATTTTATACATGCAATAGTAATAGCCGGAAAAGCAGGAGTCATAGTTATGCTGTTTTTTGATATTGTAATTGATGATGATAATGTTCGTAAAAAAATAGAGCAAATTTACAATCTGTACAAAAAGCTTTTATTCTATACTGCCTACAGCATTCTCAAGGATTACCATGAGGCTGAAGATGTGGTACATATGGCGATAATTAAAATTTGTAATCATTTGGATAAAATAGAAGAAATAGAGTGTAACAAAACTAAAGCCTTTCTTGTTATTTTAGTAAGAAATATTGCCATAAATGTATATAATAAGAAAAGGAGAATTACTGATATAGATATGGAAAGGCTTACAGACTTGGAAGATGAGAATATAAACCCTGAAGAGTATATGCTGAAAGTTGAAAATGCCGAGTGGATTGCCCGGAAATTGGCATCGATAAACCCTGAATATGCGGATGTTTTGGTTTTCAGATATACCTACCAGTTTACCATTGAAGAAATAGCCTATTTGCTGAATACAACCGAAGGAAATGTAAGGGTGAAAATTCATCGTGCCAGAAAAGTGCTGCACGAAATTATGAAAGGTGAGTATTTTGAGAATGCAGAATAGAAAACAGGAAAAACAGAATATTCTGATGTCCGCATTTTACGGCTATATCGGCGAACACCACGTTGACAACATCTGTGATGAAATCGACAGCCTGAAAGAGGAAATAGACAAAATAGAGATCCCCGAAACTTTGGATGACTGGTTTGACGGATATGTTAAGAATGCCAGGAAGAAGGACAATCAAAAAAGAATTAATGTAAAAATGCGAAGTATATCCTCAAAGACAGCTGTTATTCTGCTGGTGCTGTTCCTTTCTTTTGTCACTCTCACTTTCAGCGTGGAAGCCTTCAGGATACAGGTATTTAATTTATTATTTATGGATCATGATGAATATTCTAATGTTAAAATTGAAAGGGAACCAGCGGAAGACAAAACAATTATTGAATGGGATCATTATTACTACCCGGCATATATACCTGAAGGTTTTTATATAGAAAGTGTTAGTGATTTAGCAAATGTCAGACAAATTAAATTTAGAAATAGCAGCGGTAAGTATATTGATTTTACTCAAATTCCCAATGGAACTTATGTAAGCCTGGATACCGAAGGTGGAGAGAAGAAAGATGTTGAGATTGAAAACAGAAAGGCAGTTTTAACTGTTAAAGAAGGAAAGAATATTCTGTTCTGGAATAATGAAGAGTATAGCTTTTACTTGACATCAAACCTGGAATTAGAAAAATTGATATTAATAGCAGAAAGCTTGGAGAAAAAATAAAAAATTTAAAAAAAAGTGTAACAAATTGTCGCCCTCGTTTGTTTTATTAGCAAGGAGGCGATAGGTATGAAAAAAGTTATTAAATTTTATTAATCCTCAGTCTTATCATGTCGGTATTTTCATTACCCGTTCATGCTGTTGATCAAAGCTCAGCATCAGTTGGAGACATCAGGCCCATGTTTTCTTACATCGTAACAATGGCGCATTATTTTGACATCAATAACATGGGTAAGGCCACGTGCGAAGCTTTAATGAATGCCTTTGACGCTGACAAGCTGATGGTTGAGGTGGAACTTCAACAGTATGATCTTAAAACTTATAAATGGAAAACAATTAAAACCTGGACAAAAACTACAATAGGAGACGACAGTTGTGGAGCAGGCGGGAGTTGGTACGTGATGAGTGGGAACATGTACCGCTCGGTTGCAAGGGGCTATGTATATGTGAACGGTGAACTTGTTGAAGATCACGAAATGATAAGCTCTGTAAAAGTTTATGAGTAATACAATCGGCTGAAGGAATGATTAGGACTCTGTTCACCATCTTTAGTCAATAGGATCAATGTACATAATTAATAATTAATTAAATCAACAATTATATTTAATTAAGTCTACCCCCCCTAACAGTTAAATACAACTCTAAAAGACGCTCACTGATCCAAAAACTCGTATCGTGGGCGTCTTTTCCATGTATATCTGTTTTCCACCTGCTTAACATATGCCTTGTTATGCATATATTTGTTCTGTTTTTTGATATCAGGAGCCTTATGAAATTCGAAATTCCACTTTCATTAAATATCTTTTCGGGCTTTGAATTTCCCCCTGCAGGATTTATATAAAGTAAAATTTTACTGCAGTAGAATGCTTCCCGAAAAAAATCTTGCGCGGAGTTGGTTTTTATTGACACCGATCGCGAATTTTTCATGCCGGGGCACCAAATGACGGATGGATCTCATTCATTGAGGATTGGTCCGGCGATTTTATTCCGTAAACCTTCCCCACGGTTGAGATCGAAAAAATTTTGGGGATTTTGCGGACACCATTTTTTTACTTGAATTCCCTAGCTTAAGTAATACATGATATCAAAGGCTCGAATCTGCCTTTTTAAACCAGGTCTGACATCAAGTTAACTTTAGTGAATTTAGTGAATAAGGTATTTATTTTTTGGGTAAATTACATTATAATTTATGCAAATGCAAAGCATTTGCAAATACAGGGGAAAATAAGAACATGAGAGATTACTACGGGAAAATAAAAGCATTTTACTTAAGAATAAGCGCCGTGAAAAAAAGTATTTCTGAAGAGGAGAGGCTTGATATGCTGAGCGGTGCAAATGGTAGGAAAAAGAACCGGCTGGATGCAAAGCAGTTAAGAACTTCTATGGCTGTAATGCTGATGCTTGTAATGCTGACAATGCTTGGTGCCTGCAGCGCAGGCAATGCTAAAGCCGAAACCGGCAAAATTACCGTATATACAAGTTTTTACACAATGTATGATTTTACAGTGAAAATAGGCGGGGACAAAGTTAATGTCATCAATATGGTTCCGCCGGGAATGGAACCCCATGACTGGGAGCCGAGTCCAAGGGATATTGCCGGTCTGTCAAAGGCGTCATTGTTTATTTACAGCGGTGCCGGAATGGAAGGCTGGGTTGAAAAAGTGCTGCAGTCAATAAGCAATGAAACCCTTGTTGCGGTGGAAACATCAAAAGGGATTCCTCTTGAGAAGTCTGAGCATGCGGATGAGCGTGGCGAAAATGGGGATGAAGAGGAAGGTTTCCATGAAAGCCATGACTATGATCCGCATGTCTGGCTTAATCCAATGTATGCAAAGATCCAGATGAAGGCGATAAAAGACGGGCTTGTCCGGGTTGATCCGGAAAACAGCCGGTATTACGAGGAAAACTATAATTACTATGCGGAAAAACTTGACGAGCTGGAAGGAAAGTACAGAGAAGCCGCGGCATCATTTTCCCGGAAAGAAATAGTGGTGTCCCACGCCGCTTATGAGTATTTGTGCAGTACGTATGGCCTGAAACAGATTGCAATTGAAGGCCTCGCAAGCGGCTCTGAGCCTACTGCTTCGAAAAAGGCCGAGATCATTGATTTTATTGCAGAACATGATGTAAAAGTGATTTTTTTCGACGGGCTTTCCAGTTCAAAGGTAGCAGATACCGTTGCTGAAGAAACAGGTGTCCGAACTGCAATTCTTAATCCGCTTGAAGGGTTAAGTGAAGAAGATTTGAAGGCAGGCAGGGATTATTTCTCGGTAATGGAGGAAAACCTGGAAGCGTTGTCGGATGCCTTACGGTAGGGGGAGTACTTGTGCATATACTGGAAGTTGAGAATTTGTCATTTGCGTACCAGGATAACTACATACTGAAGAATGCAAGCTTCAAAATCGACAAGGGCGACTTTGTCGGTATTATCGGCCCGAATGGCTCGGGAAAAAGTACTTTGGTTAAGCTTATGCTGAAAATTCTCACGCCTGAAAAAGGTCAAATCAGAATTTTCGGGGAAGATATAAAAAAATTCAGCCAATGGTCAAAGATTGGATACATTTCACAGAAAGCAAACAGTTTCAACGGCGCTTTTCCTGCTACGGTAAACGAAGTTGTAGGTGTGAATTTGCTGGCCAATACCGGGCTCTTCAAAAGAAAACCGCCAGACTATGATAAAAGGATTTATGACGTGTTGAAAATGGTTGGCATGCAGGAACATGGCAACAAGCTGATTGGCAGGCTTTCCGGCGGGCAGCAGCAGAGGGTTTTTATTGCCCGGGTATTGGTTTCACAACCCGAAATAATGTTTCTGGATGAGCCGACTGTGGGAATTGATGCCAAGTCCGAGGAAGCGCTGTACTGTCTTCTTGCAAGGCTGAATGAGGAGCTTGGCATTACAATAATAATGGTGACCCATGATATCGGTGCAATTACCGTTCATGCAAACAAGCTGATATGCCTGGGGGAAAACGGCCTAACGGTTCACGAAACCAGCGAGCCCTTTACCGACAAGGTTTTGTCTGAATTATACGGTTACAGTGTGCAAATTCATGGTCATCAATGCAATAACTGTGACCATATGAGGCAATCGAGGGATGAAAAATGCTAGAGATATTTCAATATGACTTTATGATTAATGCTTTTATTGTCGGCATATTAATTGCGGTTATTATTCCATGCATAGGTGTTGTTATTGTACTTAGAAGGCTTTCGATAATGGGTGATGCGTTGTCCCATGTATCGCTTGCCGGTGTGGCTGCCGGACTTGCTTTCGGGATAAACCCCGTCATAAGCGCGGTAGTTTTTGCCGTGGCGGCTTCACTGTGCATTGAAAAGATACGCAAATCAATACCGAGGTACGGGGAAATTTCAACAGCGGTTATAATGTCAGTTGGTATCGGCCTTGCGGCAATTCTTTCAGGTTTTGTTACAAGCGCGAATTTCAACAGTTTTCTGTTCGGAAGCCTTATAGCGATAAATAAGTTTGAAAAGTATCTTATAATGGCTCTTTCAATTGTTGTTCTGGCGTTGTTCCTGTTGTTGTACAGGGCCCTGTTTTATATAACTTTTGATGAAGAGTCGGCGAAACTGGCCGGTATACCTGTACCGATTGTCACATTTGTCTTTACGGTACTTACCGCCGTGACAATATCAATATCATCCAGGGTTGTGGGAACTCTTGTTGTTTCTTCAATGATGGTGCTTCCTGTTGCAGTTTCAATGCAGATAGCAAAAAGCTTCAGGCAAACTGTTGTTTTTTCAGTTTTATTCTCGGTATTTTTTGTTGTATCCGGCCTTTTTATTTCATATTATTTAAACCTGAAGCCCGGAGGAACAATTGTAATAATGGGCGTCACAACGTTGATAACTACACTGTTGTCAAAAGGATTTGCCGGAAAAGTAAAAAGAAAGGATTAGCCGTAAGGAGAGGATTAACTTGCCGGGAAAGGATGATTACCGCAGCATACTTGCACAGAAAGGGCTTCGGATTACCAATGTCAGGGTTAAAGTCCTGGAAATACTGGATGATGCCGAAACTCCGATGACCGTTGAAGAGGTGTTCAGCATTTTAAGAAACGTGGTGTCTTCGGTTAATCTCTCAACAGTATACAGGACGATGGAAGCGCTGCTGAAGAACGGCCTGGTTGCAAAAACCACATTACTGGACTTCAACAAGTCCCTGTACGAATACAAAAGAGTGGAGCATAAGCACCATCTTGTCTGTACTTGCTGCAACCGGATGATATCCATAGAGGATTGCCCGATAGACGACGAATATGCAAGGACAATGTGCAGAAAACAGGGATTTGAACTGACAGGGCATAAACTTGAAATATACGGCTTATGTCCCGATTGCAAAAAATAATCCGGGTTTGTATATACAAGATTGCCTTTTCTTGATACAATTAACAGTACATAACCACTGTAATTAGAAATAGAAGGTTACTGTTAAGAGGTTGGCATAGCAGCGGGTGATTTGACACAGAGCATCACACTTCAACGCCAGGCTGCATTCCGGTAAATTGAGGGCGTGGAAATGATCAACCCTGGATATGGAAACCACAAGGTCAAAGTGATTTTTGCTACGGAGCGTGTGTTTTAGCAGGTGCTTTGTTGACCAGGGAGACAGAACACCTGAAGCAGGACCCGCCTGAACAGTAACGATAGAAGGGCTTAAGCAAATGCATAAGATTTTATCCTGGTCATTTGTAATCATATGGATGGCAATCATATTCGGTTTTTCTTCGCAGGTTGCTGAGCAATCGAACCAGTTAAGCACAACCGTAACCGAAGTTGTAGTTGAAGTAGTGGAAAACGTGGCGCCCAGGACAGAAATAAATGTACACAGGTTAAACGGGATAATCAGAAAAAACGCTCATTTCTTTTTATACCTGGTATTGGGCATTCTGGTAACGAACGCTTTCAGAAGGAGCGGCAATACCCTGATCAGAAGCCTGGTATTTTCATTTTTTATTTGCGTTCTCTACGCAGTCTCGGATGAAATACACCAGTTGTATGTTCCGGGGCGGGGAGCGCAGGCAACCGATGTTCTCATTGACAGTTCCGGGGCTTCGGTCGGTCTTTTTATTTACTGGATTTCATCCTATATATATGGTGTTAAATCCAAAAAGAAAAAGACCGCTTCAACTTTAAACCAGTGATTGGTTAAGTATCAACGGTCTTCCTTAATTTCTTTGCCGGTAAACCTACAGTACCGAAAAACCAGGCACCGGAAGCCTATTTTGTTAATAAGTATCCATTTGCCTGAACAGGTTTATTTTAATTTTTCTGTTCCTTACAAAATATCTCCACTGCCTCATCAGGTAAGGCATTAAGTAGTAGTCCACACCAAAGGATTTTCCTGCATCCTGGAACATTGCTATCTGCGCTGGAATCAGCCAGTAGGTTTCAGGGTACATTCCCGTTGACAACAGGAAATTGACATTTAAACCAAGCCCCACAACAGCGGCCGGAATAGTTAATGTACCGGTGATAAACGCAAGCCCCAGACCTATTTCGGTTAATACGATAAGATATTGGAAAAGCATTGGAAATTGAAGGATAATGTTTTCTGCAATCCATTCATACCATAAAGGAGTATTTTCGGTAACTATGCGGAACACCTTATGCCCTTCTTCGGTCAACGATGCGGTTGCTTCTGCATCGGTGGCCCTTCCGGCCAGCATTTCAATTACAAACCATCCGTCCCGTGCCTTCTTTAAGCCTTCCATGAGCCAGTAATATCCGACGAAAAGCCGCAGCGGAACAAGCCATACCAGCATGGTCTTTTTCGTGATAAAAGCTTCAAGCATGGGCTTGTGCTGGCGCTTATACAGGAATTCGTGTTTCAGGTAGCGGAAAACCAGTTCAAAGCCGCCTATTCCAAAATAGTAATGTATATTTACAAAGTATTTCATTATTATGGCAAAAAGCCTGTTCAGAGAAACCCCCATAATCTCGGCGACGGCGAAATAACTGCCCACCGATACCATCATGCCGTGGTATTTCGGCTCAAGTTTCTTTTTCTCTTCATTGCGAATGGAACGCAGAATATTATTTGCGGCAGCCTCTCCGGTCTGCAGGGCTGTTTCAACCATTGCGGGAAGCGGACGGTCCTCATGCATGAACAGCGCTATATCTCCTACCGCATATACATTGTCATAACCTTTAACATTGGTGTATTCATCCACTTCAATGCGGCAAGCATGTCCCTTGGGAAGGTTCATACTGTTGGTCATATCGCAGGCCTTTACTCCGGCGGTCCATATAACCGTGGAGGAAATGATGCTTTTGCCGTTGTTTAAATGCAATGTATCGCCGTCAAGGCTTGTTATGGCTGTATTGGTCAGAACTTCCACCTTAAGCTTGTTTTTAAGGTATTTAGTCGTCTTTATGCGGTTTTTTTCCTTCATTGTATTGAGTATTTCGGGCAAGGCCTCAACCAGGTAGAGTTTTACCTCGGACCTGTCTATTCCGTACTCGCGGCACAGCGATTTAATCCATAAGGCGATTTCACCCATAACTTCAACACCTGTAAAACCGCCGCCGCCGACAACAATGGTTAATAGTTTTCTTCTTGCTTCGGGATCGGTTTCCTGGGAAGCTTTTATAAAGCAATCATATATATGATTCCGAATTCTGAGGGCGTCGTCGTAGGACCAAAGTGGAAACGAGTTCTCCTTCATGCCCGGGATGCCATAGTAATTCGGGTTGCTTCCTGCGGCGATAATCAAATAATCGTAGGAATATTCACAGTTTTTTGAAGATATTTTGTTATGTTCGAAATCATAGTTTATGATTTCATCCTGCAAAACACGAACATCAGTATAGCGGAATATTTTATTAAGGGGAACGATAACGCCGTCCTCATCAATACGGTTACCGGCTACTTCATGAAGTTCAGTCAGGAAAGTATGGAAGGGATTCTTATCGATAAGTATAATTTCGATATCATCGTTTTTTTTCTTTTTCTTGTGCAAGGTCAAAGCAGCTTCAACACCTGCGTAACCTGCCCCAAGGACAATTACCCTGTTGGACATCGGGACACCTCCATTTGCCGTTATATATACATTATGTTAGAAAGTCACTCTTATATTTACCACCTATTTTTGAATATATTAATCTTTTTTTTGCAATGATTGACTTATCCGCGATGACAGGTATAATTTTATTATATTTCATAAAAAAATATGGAACAATATAAATATCTATTTTTATGTTTTACGCTAATTCTTTTGGGTATACAAAAGACTAGTAATATTTGAACAACAGGGGGAGATAAAAAATGAAAAAGTTATCGATATCGGTAGTCCTGGTTTTACTGGCTGTCATGCTTGTTGCATGCGGTGCGAAACTGCAGGACGGAAGCTATGAAGGGCAAAGCACGCCCGACAGCCGCGGCGCTTATGCAGTTGTAAAAATCGAGGTCAAGAACGGAAAAATCACCTCGGCTGAGTTTTTACAGTATAACTCGGACGGAAGCTTAAAGGACGAAAACTACGGTAAAACCTCGGGAGAAGAAAACTACAAGAAAGCGCAGGAAGCGCTGGAAGCTTCAAAGAAGTACCCGGAGAAGCTGGTAGAAACCCAAAATGTTGACAAGGTTGATTCGGTAACCGGAGCAACAAGCTCATGGAAGCAATTTCAGGAAGCAGCAAAGGACGCCGTGGCAAAGGCAAAGGAAAACAGGTAAGACCATTTAGCAAGGAAAAGCCCTGAAAGGGCTTTTCTTTTTACGGTTTCCGGGACCTGGACCAAAATTGACAAGTCATATGCTTTTTACATCCCGTTGATTAATCCTTCAAAGCGCGGTTTGGCTGCAAGGTTGATAATTATTTGTGATAAGGAGAAACCCAATGATATGGGATAAATATCCTGAGATAGGCAAAAAACTGGAGAAAGTTGAAGAAATAATTGAAAAAAATCTTAAGTCGAGAAGCAAACCTCTTGAAGAGCTTCTGCAATCTCTGTCAACAGGGGGCAAAAGATTGAGGCCTGCTTTCACCATCCTTTCGGCAGGCTTCGGAAAACATCAGAAAGATAAAATATACGAAGCTGCCGCAGGTATTGAACTTCTTCATATGGCAACCCTTGTACATGACGATATCATTGATGAAGCCGAAATGAGGAGGGGAAAGCCGACAGCCAACAGCCTGTACGGCGATAAAATGTCGGTTTACGTTGGTGATTACCTTTTATCGAGGGCGGTATTGCTGCTGTCAAGAACCTTGCCCGATGACAGGCTCGAAAGTATTGCCAGGGGTTTGAAATCCATTTGTGAGGCTGAAGTTGAGCAATTTTTCAGCCGGTTCAATTTGGATATTTCCCTTTTTCAGTATTTGAAAAGGATTGGCAGAAAAACATCGGCACTGTTTGCATTTTCATGCGGAGAAGGAGCCTATCTTTCAGGGTGCAGCGAAAATGTCCGGAGAAACCTTGTAAAATTCGGATTTTACTTTGGCATGGCCTTTCAAATGTATGACGACATATTGAACATAGCCGGGGATGCCTCAGAAACCGGCAAACCCAGGGGAAATGATATCAAAGAAGGCATAATTACCATACCCTTTATCCTGGCCTTAAGGAAAAACCCGGTTTTCGCCGGGAAAGTCCGCAGTATCATGTCGGATAATGCAATAAATGATACCGACGTGGAATTAATAATAGATCAGATTATTGAATCCGGTGGAATAGAAGATACACGGGCATGGATCGACCGCTACCTGCAAAAAGCAGATGCCGAGCTTGAACCTCTGCCCGATAAACGGGAAAAGGAAATCTTCCGGGATATCATGTCAAGCTTGAGAAAATAAGATTAAATTTTATAAAGAAACCATTTGCATGTGCTGATCTCATATTTCATTTCAAACAGGCACTCGGTACCGTTGATTACACTTTGCACGGTAAAGACCAGCATGCGGTTTCCTGCAAGTTTTTCCTCCTTGCGGGATATAATCCGGTCTATCCTGATAACCCTGTTTTCTTTCTGGTCATCGCTGATTCGGAATTTTACCGGCGAAATATCCCCGTCTTTTGTTGTATAGCAAATCATGTCTACAGGCCGCATAAGAATTTTCATTGAAAACCATCCCTCGGTGTTCCTTAAGAAATAGTTTTAACAGGAATACTGCCTGTTAAACCCAAGATGTTTTCAGATTCATATTTTTATTATAAACGAACATATGTTCTTTTGTAAAGTGCAAAAATTTGCCTTGAGAACATTGTGAAATTCCTGACACAGCCGCCTTGTTTCCAAGTGATGTGCAGTTCGGTTATGGACAGGACGAAACCCGCAAAAATGCCATATCGCGGGTCCTGCTTGGTGTGTTTATGTTTCCGGATTTGTGCTTAGTCTTTTGGATTCACAGGCTGAATCAACGCCATGGTTATATCATCTTTTTGCCTGGCGCCTATACTGTCAAGACGGGTATAAACATATTTGCAAATTTTGTTCAGGACTGTCTTCAGGTCGGTATTATTATCGCGCAGCATATCAAGAACATACATGTCGGATGTGATTTTCCCGGGTTCTTCAAGCCATTGATCGGTAACACCGTCCGTATACAGAAAAAGCCTGTCTCCTGTTTTGATATGCACCGTTGAGTCGTAATACCTGGGATCGTCAACCCAGTTGCTTATGGGTATGCTTGGCATATAAAGCCGTTTAACCCCGTTTTTACCTATTATGACAGGAGCGCAGTTATGTCCTGCATTGGAATAGGTGAAAACATGGGTGCGGGTGTTATATATCCCGTAGAATATGGTGATATACGAATCCTTGTCAAAATCGCCCAGGTTATACTGCCTGAACAGCCGGTACAGGGCCCGGGCAGGTGAATAGGTTTTTTTATTCAGGGTGGATATGATGAAAATCGTTAGCATGGAGGCCGAAACGCCATGTCCCGAAACATCTGCAATATAAATACCGACACGTTCCTTGTCTATCTGGAAAATATTCACCATGTCGCCGCTTAAGTCATCACATGGCTGGTACATATAGGAAAAATCAAGGAACGGCAGCTTGACATCCCGGGGTAGAAGCTGCATTTGCAGCTTTTTTGCCATCTCCAGATCATGCTGAAGCTTAAGGTTCTGCTTGATGATTTCGCGTTCCAATTCTTTTTCCTTTGTGATATCACGCAAAACCTCAACAGCATAATAGATATTTCCGTCATCGGCTATTATGGGCGAGCACATTACCGAGAAGATCCTGTTATTGAACACTTCTTCCTTCTTAAAGGATTTCCCTTCGAAAACAGCCTTGTCTGTTATACAATTCTCACATGGGCGGCCACATCCCATTAATTCGTAGCATTTTTTTCCTGCGAGATCATATACTCCAAGATCTCTTTCCATGGAGCGGTTGATAAAAATAACCGAGTTGTTGCGGTCAACCACGCGGACCCAGTCATCCATACCGTCAAGTATATCCAGGATGAATTTAAAGCTTGAATTCTCAGAGGAAAAATAGGGTGAAAACATATGTATGTACTCCTGCCTGCCCTTTATTATATATCGAGGCTCATGGATGCCTCCACCTTATAAGTTTATGCCATTTCTCCCGCCAATTGCGTATTTCAGGCATACCCTGATTATTTTAAACATATATTAACATAAAATGTTAACAGCTGCAACGGAAATTGATATTTCGACACTATTATTATCGGTCCGTAAAAGACATTTATAATTCCAAAATTATGAAACTGAAATGCATAAGAATGCCACATAAGGGAATAATCATTAAATAACCGATGAAAGGTGTTTCATATCCAACCCGCCTTGAATAAACAATTATAGGAACATATAACAAAGGGGAAGTGTTTTTGAAGGATTGGATTGATGTTTTCAGAAGCAGTGCTGTTTTGGAAGTATCCCAGGCTGTGCTCAAACATTTAAACAAGGTTGGTAAAAATAACAGGATTGTTGTTTTGTGCATTGGTACCGACAGATCAACGGGGGACTCTCTTGGACCGCTTGTGGGCTACAGGTTGAGCCGGTATCATACATTAAGCGCAAAGGTTTTCGGTACGCTGGATCAGCCCGTTCATGCGGCCAACCTGCGTGAAACGCTGGAGAAGATAAACAAGGAGATACCCAATAATTTTATAATAGCAGTTGACGCGTGCCTCGGAACACATGGCAATATAGGGTATATCACAGTAGGCAATGGACCTCTGAAACCTGGTGCGGGGCTTAAAAAGGAATTGCCTGAAACAGGGGACATTCATATTACCGGCATAGTCAATTACGGCGGGTTTATGGATTTCATGGTTTTGCAGAATACCAGGTTAAGTCTGGTCATGAAAATGAGCGAAACCATTGCAGATGGATTGCAATACGCGTTATGGAAGTATTACCGCAACAACGAAAAAATTCTGAATTCTTTTCTCCAATAGGTCCCGGAATTACAAATCACTTTGAAAAATGTAGTTGTTATAACGAAAAGATACGTGGTATATTAAAAGAAAGAGAAAGGAGTGTTTATTTATGGAAAAGTGGGTATGTACAGTTTGTGGTTATGTTTATGATCCCGAAGTGGGAGATCCTGATAATGGTATTGAACCGGGAACAGCTTTTGAAGATTTACCCGATGATTGGGTTTGCCCGGATTGCGGTGTTGGAAAGGATATGTTCGAACAGGAATAATGGCATGGGGGGTTTGTTCAGAACAAACCCCGTTTTAATTCTGAATTAATTGGGACTTTAAGGAGCGAAAGCTGTTAGCATGCGGACAGGAAATGAATTTTAAAGCAGAATATGTACCAATTTTAAATGCACATAAGCGAAATCGGTTAAATTTTACACGCAGATCGGAACATACGGTCTGCGTTTTTTGTTGTTGCGGAAAAGTGCGGCAGCTTTCATTTCGATCGGGATATAATCATGCTTCGTTTTTCTTCTGACTGACTAAACACAGGCAGGTTTTTCTATTATATAACAACTTTTTTCGCTATATTTTTCCCTTATTATCAAAAAAAATTCATTCTTTACCTTCCCTAAAGGTTAAGGAGGATAGAAACTAAATGTTGGTCTGCTATAATTTTTCCAGTCAGAATATGGTATGCACAAGATTTTTATCGAATTAAGGCAGAAAAACATAATTGAGTATCGGTACTCTTCAGAGGTCGGCATAACAGCGGGTGATTCGGGTGATTTGACACAGAGCAGCACACTTCAAAGTCACGCAGCATTCCGGTTGAGCATTTGATTATATTTCCGAAGAAGGACCCGCATATGTACATTTCAAACTGGTACATCTGAACGGTAACTGATTGAGTATCAGAATTTCCTATGGAGGTGGTTATTTTGAAACCCAAAAACAGGACAAGCAGGAAACGGAATAATGCCTGGAGCCGCTTAACGGCTTCGGTGCTCCTTGTTTCCATCATGCTGACGCTGTGGTCCGTACCTGCACGGGCATTCGACTTTGGCTTTATTGAAGACATTTTTGACGAAGTTGAAGAGAAATTCGAAAGTCTGGTTGATCTTGTTGAAGAGAAAATAAAAAACCTTACGCAGGAAACCGTAGGACCGTTTATAAAGGAAGGCCTGTCGGTAATGGGACTGGATACGGTTTACAATAAAGCCAAACAGGCAGTTGATTTTGCCGTAAGTGCGGCCGAAGGCAAGCTGCCTGTGGTCGAAAGCATGATGGAAGGCGTCACCGGAAACGTCAAGGCAGTTGCTGAGAGTGCGGTATCCGAACTTTCCAATGTTACCGAAGTACTGAAGGCCCTGCAGGATGTTGGTGGCGAATTGTATTACCTTCTTTCTTCAATCCCTATCGAATTCGACACCGATTTCAGCATCAGCCTGTATAAAGATGTAACCATCACCGTCCGGGCCAGGCATAAGGACGATGCAATCGATATCACCTTTTGCCTGCAAGGACCGAAAGAATCGGGCATTCAGGCCCTTTTCGGGCTCAGTAACGCCAGCCCGCTGGGGGATGGCAATGCTGAACATTTTGCCAACGAAGGAAGAAGACCTACATTATTTATGGATTTAACAAGAAACGGCAGGTCATACGTACACGGAAGGCTTCCTCTCTTTCCGGGGGCATTTCCGTATGTTATTGCAAAAGACTATATTACCCTGCCCAATGGCAAAATAATCGAGGTTAACCTGGGTGCACTGGACGAAACCACCATTTCGGCGGAATTCAAGGTTTCGGTGGAAGCCACCTGCGACTATGTTGCGTCACTGAGCGGCGGGCTTGGCGTGTCCGTTGAATTCGAGGTAAATCCGAACCATGCAAACGAAGTGGTGTCACTGGGTATGAGCATCCTGATGGATGAAACGCGCGAACTGGTCACGGGTGGTAGTGCGCTGACCCTGGAAAACGCGGCGGAGGCTTTGAAAAGAGTATTGGATGAAATGGATCAATATGGCCAGGAGCATGAAGGATCCATCGGAGAGGCTACGGTGGGAATTAGCCTGGAAGGAGGCATAGGAGCCGGGGTATGGGA
>Ga0134093_1000062_pt1 | contig 120389 bp, 110 predicted proteins | sample 4_1taG_FD_94452 | JGI IMG/M metagenome (GOLD analysis project Ga0134093, IMG submission 94452) | Switchgrass degrading microbial communities from high solid loading bioreactors in New Hampshire, USA - 4_13_20_68_A1 metaG | ecosystem: Engineered > Bioreactor > Semi-continuous > Anaerobic >...
CTTGGGTTACCGCACACCGTTGGAGCTCTTCCAGGAGGAACTATCGAAGCTGGACGCAACTGTGAAATGCTTTATAGAACGGGTTTCTGGCTAGCCGTTGCATTTGCTATTGCACTTTAGAATAGAAAAATATTGATCCCGTTGGAGGGTGATCTGCTCGTAGCGGGGAATTGTCTTATTTCCTTTGTTCAAACGTTTTCGCGCCAGCGCGAAGGCGTGAAAATAAGTGTCTAGACCAGGATTCGGGGATCTTGGTGTCCAATTCATTTTGGGGGAGGACAATGCGGTGAGTCAGCTGACCAATACTCTATTGCATATCCGGGGGACCTTTCCATCGCTCAGGCCTGCAGAAAAGCGTGTGGCTCAGGTGATTCTGGACAATCCTCGCGCGGCTGTGCATTTTTCCATCACCGAACTGGCCAAGCGGGCGGAAGTGAGCGATGCAACTGTCGTTAAGTTCTGCAAACGGCTGGGATACAGGGGCTATCAGGAGTTTAAGATCCTGCTGGCCCAAGATGTGGCAGTGAAGCCCGTTTTGATCCACGGCGAAGTGGAACCGGGCAACGACATCGAGACGATCAAAGAAAAGGTCTTTCAAGCAAATATCAGCGCTCTCCAGGAAACGGCGCAGGCACTGGACCAGGACGCGTTAAGGCGCGCCGTTCAGGCCCTGGCCAGAGCAGGGGACATTCATTTCTTCGGAGTTGGCCCTTCGGGGATAGTGGCCTTGGATGCAGTGCACAAGTTCTCCCGGATAGGGCTGCGGACCAATGCATCCCTGGACACCCACATCCAGATCGCCCGTGCCATGCAGCTGCGGGAGGGTGATGTGGCGGTGAGTGTGTCCTTTTCCGGAGAGACGCTTGAGATCGTCGAGGCTCAGCGCACTGCCAAGCGGGCAGGAGCCACGACGATCGCCTTAACAAGCTTCTGTGGCTCCACCCTTGCGAAGGAAGCAGATATTCTGATGCTCACCGCCTCTACACCGAAGAACCTCTTCAAGAGCGCAGCTCTGGCTTCCCGCCTCACACAGCTGGCCACCATCGATGTTCTGTTCTTTGCCGTGGCTTTGGAGGATCACCGCCGAACCCAGGAGGCAATCGAAAAAACGGAGGAAATCTTGGAGCAGCGCCTTCAGGAGCGCGCGAAAGGATAACTTTTACAACAGACTAAGGAGAAGCGGCATGAGGTATGGATACTTCGATGACGAGCACCGCGAGTATGTAGTGGAGCGCCCTGATGTATCAGTTTCTTGGACCAACTACCTGGGCGTGAAGGACTTCTGCACTGTCATATCGCACAACGCCGGCGGTTACTCCTTTTTCAAGACACCGCAGCATCACCGCATCACACGCTTCCGTCCGAATGGAGTTCCTCTAGATCGGCCGGGGCACTACGTCTACCTGCGCGATGACGAGACCGGGGAATACTGGTCTGTGTCCTGGCAGCCGGTGGGCGTTCCTCTGGACAAGGCCAAGTACCAGTGCCGGCACGGCCTTTCGTACTCGAAGTTTTCCTGCTCGTATCAAGGTATCGAGGCCGAACAGCTGCTTTTTGTTCCTGTTCCCGATGATCTGGAACTGTGGGATGTGCGCATCAAGAATGCTTCTGGAAGGGCCAGGCAGCTGAGTGTCTTCGCTTACGTCGAGTTTTCCTTCCACCACGTAGATATAGACAATCAGAACTTCCAGATGAGCCTTTACGCCAGCGGGTCGAACTTCCAGGACGGAGTCATCGAGTACGACTTCTTCTACGAACCGTGGACGTTCCATTACTTCACTGCCGGCTTCGCGCCGGACAGCTATGATTCCGTCCGGGATGAGTTCATAGGGCCGTACCGAACCGAGACCAATCCCCTGTCTGTGGAACGGGGTTTCTGTTCCAACCGCAGCCAGCTCGGGGGCAACCACTGCGGTGCCCTGCACAAGAGGATCACTCTCCAGCCCGGACAGGAGGAGCGCCTGATCTACCTCTTGGGCGTGGGGGACCGGCGTGTGGGGCAGAAGATGCGGGAGAAGTATGCCGGTCCAGCAGCGGTGGATCAGGCCTTCACCGAACTGAAGGCGTACTGGCAACGCAAGCTGGAAACCTTCCAGTGTGAGACTCCACATCCCGGGCTGAACACCATGATCAACACCTGGAATCTGTACCAGGCAGAAACCTGCGTGGTCTGGTCCAGGTTTGCCTCTTTTATCGAAGTGGGAGGGCGGACGGGCCTTGGTTACCGCGACACCGCCCAGGACGTGTACAGTGTGCCGCACACCAATCCCGCCAAAGTGAAACAGCGCCTGGGTGAACTGCTCAGAGCGCAGGTGAGCCAGGGTTACGGCCTGCACCTTTTCGATCCGGACTTGTTTGACCCTTCCCGTCCGCCCAGGCCGCAGTTTAAGTCGCCAACCGTTGTTCCTGAGCCGCCCAAGAGCAGCCTGATCCACGGACTGGAGGACACCTGCTCCGATGATCATCTCTGGCTCGTGCCTTCCGTGTGTGAGTACGTCAAGGAAACGGGCGACATGGGATTCTTTGAGGAAATCTATCCCTTTGCCGATGGCGGGGAAGCCACGGTGTATGAGCACCTTAAGCGGGCCCTGAACTTTTCCGCTGAACAAGTGGGGGCCAGGGGAATCTGCAGGGGACTGCGTGCGGACTGGAACGACTGCCTCAACTTGGGCGGCGGCGAGAGCGCCATGGTTTCTTTTCTGCACTACTGGGCGCTGAGGGAGTTCATCGAGGCCGCGGAGTTTCTTGGGAAGAGGGAAGATGTGGAGCACTACTCCGCCCTGGCAGAAAAGGTACGCCGCACGTGCGAGGAGCAGCTCTGGGACGGGGAATGGTACCTGAGGGGCTTTACCGCTGAGGGAGAGAAGATCGGAAGCAGAGAGAACGAGGAAGGAAGAGTTCACCTGGAGTCCAACTCCCTTGCTGTGCTCTCCGGGGCAGCTGCCCGGGAGCGGGCAGTGGCCTGTATGGACGCGGTGGACCGCTACCTCTACTCACCCAGGGGCCTGCACTTGGTCTGGCCCGCTTACACCAAACCCGATGACCGAGTAGGTTTTGTGACCAGGGTATACCCGGGGATCAAGGAGAACGCGGCCATCTTCAGCCATCCCAACCCATGGGCGATCATTGCAGAGTGCCGTCTCGGCCGGGGTTCCCGGGCAATGAAGTTCTACGATGCGCTCCTGCCCTACAACCAAAACGATGAGATCGAGATCAGGCAGGCCGAGCCCTACTCATACTGCCAGTTCATCGTGGGCAGGGATCATCCCGCCTTTGGCCTGGCCAGGCATCCCTGGCTCACAGGGAGTGCGGGGTGGAACTACGCAGCAGCCACCCGCTGGATCCTGGGTGTGCGGCTGTCCTTTGACCGTTTGATCGTCGATCCATGTATTCCAAGCCACTGGCGGGAGTTCAAGGTAACCCGCAGATGGCGGGGAGCAGAGTACCGCATCACGGTGCAGAACCCCGAAGGGGCCGAACATGGAGTGAAGTCCATCACGCTCAACGGAGAGCACATCTCTGGAGGCATCCCGCCCCAGCCGGCGGGAACGGTGAACAACGTAGTGGTGGTGATGGGTTAAAGGAAAGCAAAAGGCAGCCTCAGCGGCTGCCTTGTCTTTACTAACCCAATTCAGGGATGGGGGCTCTGATCCCGATTGACTCCAGAGTCCGGCGCACTTCCTGCCCGGCGAAATCCAGACGTCCCGCCTGCCAGCAGCGGTAGGTCGGCACGCTGCGTTCGATGGTGGCCAGCCGCAGGTACAGGCGGGCGTTTTCCTTGTTCTCTTCCAGGTTGCGGCCTGCTTTGCCCGGAAGCAGGTGGGCGTTTTCCAGAAGTTCGTCCAGAGATCCGAACATGTCCAGCCAGCGTACCGCGGTTTTCGGCCCGACCAGGGGGATGCCTGGGATGTTGTCGCTGGCATCGCCCATGAGAGCCTTTAGATGGGGAACCAGTTCTGGGGCAACTCCCAGCTCGTGCTGGACTAGTTCAGGAGTGAACAGCTTGTTCGCTCTGCTGTTGGGCACGATCACTGTTACCCGCCCAGATACCAGCTGCAGGGCATCCCGGTCGGTGGTGATGATGTAGCAGTGAGTGCCGGGGGGAGCGTAGCTTGAGATGGTGCCCATAATATCATCTGCTTCGTAGCCAGCGATCCTGACAAGAGGCACGCGGAAGCTGGCAATCAGCTCCTCGATGAGTTCGATCTGGCCCCGCAGTTCCTCCGGCATGGGAGGACGCTGTTGTTTATATGGGGGGAAGAGCGCGTGGCGGAAAGTGGGGCTGGGATGGTCAGAGGCTACAAAGAGATAATCAGGCCGGAATTGCTTGATCAGGCTGGTTAGGGTATTATAGAAGCCGAGAACGGCGTTGATGGCTTGTCCATCCTGCCGACGGATCGATGTTGGTAAGCCAAAAAAAGAGCGGTATACTAGAGAAAAACAGTCCAAGATCAAACAGGTAGACAAAGCGCAGGCTCCTTCATATGGCATTTAGTATTCATTATAACATACCTTGCCTGCTTGGGCTGGGAAAGGAGTCGAATTTGATGCAGAACCCGGTTGAGCAGGCGTTAAGTTACAAGAACATAGCCGTGGTTGGCCTAAGCAGAGATCCCTCAAAGGCAGCGCATAGGGTCCCCCGTTACCTGCAGAGCCAGGGGTACAAGATCTACCCTGTGAACCCCTTTGGAGGCAGCGAGCTCTTGGGAGAAAAGGTGTACGGGAGGGTTAGTGAGATCGAGGGCCAGGTGGATCTGGTTTTGGTTTTCCGGCCCTCAGAAGAAGCTGCGGCAGTTGCCGAAGACGCCCTGCAGCGGGACGACATCAAGGCCCTTTGGCTGCAGGAAGGGATCGTAAGCTCCGAGGTGGCAGCCATGGCTCAAGAGCGCGGCCTCATCTTCGTTCAGGATAAGTGTGCCTTCAAAGAACACCGCAAGCTAAAAGGCTAGGAGCATCTCACAGATGAAACAGCTGATCGTAGTCATTTCCGTGCTGCTCGCGCTGTCCGCCACCGCTTTGGCGTCTGAAGAAGAGTATGGCGATCTAGCCCCAGGACTGCTGGCACCCCTTTCCCTTCCCGCAGACAAGATCCTGCGGATTTCCTCAACGCTGGTGGAGTTCGAGCATCACGGTTTTATCCCCATCAGTCCGGAGGTGCAGTGCTTCCAGCACTGGGAAGATGAGGTCCTGCCCATACCCTTAGATGCTGTGAAGGTGGGTTTTGAGCAGGTGGTGCCCACCATCTTCGCAGGCGATGTGGTGCGTTTCGATGTCTATGACCCTATGTACATCCGCACCATGCGAGTGGCCATCACCACGGATGGGTTTCGGAGCATTGAACACAGCGAACTGAGGTTCTCTTCAAACTCGAAGCTCTACGTGGAAGAGAAGGGCACCGGGCGTGGTTTTCTTCTCAAGCCGGGAGCGGAGACGGTGGTAAACGCAAGCGGCGGCCGTTTCCAGGTGGTTGACGGCCAGGGAACGGTTTGGGAGTTCGGTACCCGCATCTACGTCGAGACAGAAGCGGAAGGCCTGATCCAGATTAACTCCTTCAAGCGCGGCGTGGGTGCCCGTTTTTTCCCGCGCTATCGAGGCCGCTTTGAACTCACGCTGGCAGGTGAGAACACCTTCCTGGCTATCAACGAGGTCAGCCTGGAGGATTATCTCATCCAGGTTGTACCCAGCGAAATGCCGATAGACTGGCCCATGGAAGCTCTCAAGGCTCAGGCCGTCGCAGCCCGGACCTACGCGGTGGCGCAGGCTGTGTATTCCCGCAACGGCCACCTGGGATTTCATGTCGATGACAGCACGAGCTCTCAGGTGTACAACAACGAGGTGGAGTCGCCTCGGGCTACGAAAGCCATCATGGATACCGCAGGCCGGATTCTTGTCAACCCCGATGGCACTGTGACATCCACTTACTTTTACTCAACTTCGCCCCGGGCCAAGCTTGTGGATCTCGCGAGCTGGCAGGACCTCAGCGAGCTGGGCCTGGAGGGGGGGTCTCCCTGGTTCCGCTGGAAGTGCTCTTTCACAAGGGATGAGCTCGTGAAGCAGCTTGCACCGTTCCTGTCTGCAGGCTGCGGTGAGCTGGTCAGTTTAGAAGTGGCGGAACGGGATCAGCGGGGGCGGGTTGTGGGGCTGCGCATTTTGGGCACGCAGGGCCAGGTAGTGGTGAGCGGTGAGCTCAACGTGCGCCGTGCCCTGCAGCCGTCAGCACTGCAGCGGGTGAAGGACAGCATCGGGAGGCAGTCCATGCTGCCCAGCGCCGTCTTCTTCCTGGAGTCCCAGAAAGACAGCAGTGGGAGGGTACAGACTCTGCAGATCTACGGCGGCGGTGCCGGCCACCAGCTGGGCATGAGCCAGTGGGGGGCCAAAGGCCTGGCAGAAGCGGGCCAGGATTTCGTGTCGATCTTGCGCACATACTACGCTGATTCTCGTTTGATCACCCACTCAGATCAACTGAGGTACTAGGCCATGGAAAGAGAAAACAACCATGAATGGAAGATCCCCTGGAAGGGGATGATCATCGCCCTGTTGGTGAGTGCTGCGGCATTGGCGGTCATCTTCTGCCAGATCAGCAGTCCCCGGGACATTCTCAAGGAGTTGAGCGCCTATCCTCTGACCTACTTCTTCAGCGCTCTTTTCTTTGTGCTTGCGGCCTGGATCGTTGACGGCCAGCGAATAGGCGCTTTGGCGCGCCTGCTGGGGCAGGAGATTCCCTGGTGGAGGCTGGCCATCCTCCTGGGGGCCGCCAACTTCCTCACGCTGGTTACTCCCTTTGCTGGCGGTGGCGGTGCCCTGATTCTGTACTACCTTTACCGGCGCGGCCTGAGATCCCCGCAGGCAGCAGCGGTCGTCCTTGGCGGCGGACTGGCTGGGCAGTCAGCCCTGGCTCTCTTGGGCTTTACCACCTCGGCTGCTCTGCGCAGCGTGCCTGCAGATCTCGCCCCCGTTTTTTCGGCGGTGAAGTTCGGAGCCCTTGTCTACTTGTTCATCCTCGCTGCACTTCAGACGGCGATCATCAAAAGCGATCGGTTTTTCCGGTGGGCGTTCCAGAAGATGGGCCGCGAATCTCGTTCAGCGGCATGGCTGGACGAGTTCCGCGGGACCTATGAGTTTCTGATCGCCAAGCGAACGAAGTCCTACATTGGCTGCGTTGCCATCGCCATCTGTTACTATGTGGTCTACTACTTCGGCACCTTTTTGCTGCTCAGCGGGTTTGGCATCTTCTATCCCTGGCTGCGATTTGCCATCGCGGTCCTCTTTGGTGTGGCGCCCGTGTTTTCACCCATACCTGGGGGAGCAGGCCTTTCAGAGGGGATCTCTTGGGCTGTTCTGGACGGCGTTCTGGGGCCGGATCAGCTCGCAAGCTTCATCGTCCTCTGGCGGACCGTCGTCTTTTATATCCCCATCTTATTAGGCGGTACCATCTTCGTCCTGATGGTTATGCGCTGGGCAGCGAAGAGTAATATTACCAGCCGTCACGGGTAATACTAGGCAGGAGGCGATTCTGCTTGAAAGGGTGATCGGCATGGGCTATCGGGAACAGCTGCGCCAGGCCCGGGAGATACTGCAGAGCGAGATTGCGGAGCTGCAGGGGAAGTTGGCCGCGAAGGAACAGGATCTGCGTAAGCTGGACAATCTGCTCCGGGAAGCCGGTGTCCCCCGGGGCTCACGTCCGTCGCTCACCAGCCAGATAGTGGAAACCCTTTACCTCTTAGCCAAAGACAACCCTGACGGTGTCCCCGCCAGGGCTGTGGTCCAGAGATTCGCGCAGCTGCGCGATGATGTGAATGAGTCCACCATCCGTTCAACCCTCTACCAGGTGACCAGAAAGCTGAGGCCCACGGAGATCGTGGTGGGAGACTGCGTCGAGCGGGTGCGTGTCGTGAAGAACGGTCCGCTCTACGATGTGGAGCTAGTGACCGAACAGAGCGCGGAGCTCGTCTAGGTCGCGGGTGAAGCGCGCCGGGGGCAGGGAACGCAGGAACATCGCACCGTACGCCGAGCTGAGGATGCGCTGATCGAGGATCACTACCCCGCCCATATCCTGTCTACTGCGGATTAAGCGTCCGAAGCCCTGCTTCAGGCGGAGGATGGCCTGGGGAACGCTGTACTCCAGGAAAGGGTTGCCGCCCGCATCTTCTATGGCCCGCAGCCGGGCAGCGATTACAGGGCGGTCGGGCACAGCAAACGGCAGGCGGGTGATCACAACCGCTTTGAGGGCATCGCCCGGCAGGTCGATCCCTTCCCAGAAGCTGTTGGTGCCGAAGAGCAGGGAACGGGGATCCTCTTTGAAACTCTGGATAAGGCTCAAACGCGGGCCGTCTCCCTGCTTGTAGAGATTGTACCCTTCAGCCTCAAGTTTGGGCCAGATGGCTTCCGCCACCTGATCCATCAGGCTGTAGCTGGTGAAGAGGGCCAGCACTCCCCCGCGGGCCGCGGCGAGGGTGCGCAGGATCAGGTAGCCCACATAATGGGCATAGCGCGGATCCTTGGGGTTCCTCGCTTCTTTCGGCACGCAGAGAATGGCCTGCTCCTCGTAGGCGAAGGGCGAACCAAGGATGAGGCCAGAGGCTTCCCCCAGCCCCAGCTGGTTTTGGATGTAGGCGAAGGACTGGTCAGTGCTTAAGGTGGCAGAAGTCAGCACAACCGAGGGGATCTTGCTGAACAGGGTATCCTCGAGAAGGGACCCAATCTGGATGGGAGCCGCGGTCAAGCAGGGCTCCCCATTTTGCATTTCCGCCCAGTAAGCAAAACTGGGGTCCTCGGCCGCCAGGATCAGCTCAAGGGAATCCAGAAGCCTGCCGGTGAAGGCAGCAAACTGCTCAACGAGGCCTTGGGTTTCATCTTCTTCGTCGAGACTGCAGTCCTTGAGCAGTTCCCGAATGTCCCTCAGGTGCTTGTCCAGAGTGGTCTGGGCGAAAACAGCTCTGTTTTCTTCTGTGATGGGCACGGTGGGACTTGTGATCAAGCGGGCGATCTGCCCGAAGTACTGGGCTGCCTCTCTCACCAGCAGATCGAGAGCGGCATACAGATCCTGTACGATGTACTCGGGTACGGCATCTCTCAATACAGCCCGGAGCTGCATGCCCGTTCGGTAGTATGCAAGGAAGCCTCTGCGGGTCAGTTCGTGGCTGAAGGCTCCTGTGGCTGAGTCCTCCAGGTTGTGAGCCTCATCAATAACGGCCGCGTCAAAATCTGGCAGGACCCGTCCTTCTGTGCGGGCATCGGCCAGGAGCATGGCCTGGTTGGTGATGATCAGGTGGGCCTTAGCCAAACGGCGGCGCAGGCGCCAGTAAAAGCAGCTGCTGAAATGGGAGCAGAGCTCTTCGGGGCAGCTCTCTTTTTCGCAGCAGAGCTCGGACCACAGTTCCCATGGAAGCGGGAAAGGGAGGTCGCTGTAATCGCCTGTTTCTGTTTCTTCTGCCCATTCATTGACCTCAGCCAGCCGGTTGGCGAAGCTGTCGAGGAGGCTCAACTGGCTGCCTCTGCCGCGCAGGACCTCCTGAAGGCGGCGCAGGCAGAGGTAGTTCGAACGGCCTTTGAACACTTCCACCCGGAACTCAAAGGGCAGTACCCTCTGGAGGAAGGGGATGTCTTTATGGAAAAGCTGTTCCTGCAGGGTAATGGTATGGGTGGCGATTACGGCCAGCTTGTCTTCTTCCACGGCATAGAAGATCAAGGGCAGTAGATAGGCCAAGCTTTTGCCAACGCCTGTTCCGGCCTCGATCAAACCGTGTTCTCTGTTCTGCAGCACCTGCCAGATGTGCTCTGCCATCTGGACCTGCTGCGGACGGTATTCGTAAGACTCCAGGGTCTCCGCGAGCAGGCCTTCCGGTCCCAGGAGCGATTCAGCATGAAAAGGCACTCGGGTCACCACCTTGTTGATTCATTATAACATGGGTGTTGGGAAAGGTGGTAGACAGAGGCGGACCTCCGGTTCCATACAAAACTCCCGTCAGCCGTCTTTTGCTTTCGGTTAGACCTAGGGAAATGGCTGAACATGTAGAAGTTCTAAAAAAAGGAAAGACGTCCGATCAGACACTTTGTGATCTAGTGGTTCCGAAGGGCGGTGAGGACGGCAGCGAGGTGTGTCCACAGTTTCGACGTTGAGGTTCTACTTTGGAACGGATAGGGCGGGTGCCAGAATTGAGACGAGGCATAACTCTGAAGGTAAGTGTGTTTGTTGGTGTCTTGGTGCTCATCATCAGTGTCGGGTTTGGTCTGTTAGCCTTCTATCGCGGAGCTGCTGCAGTGAGGGAGCAGGTAGAAGCCGCCTTGATCATGCAGGCTGAAGAAGCGGTGCAGCACCTTGAGTCCCGCTTTCAGGTGCAGCTGACAGCCCTTGAGGCTATCGCAGCCAGACCGGAGATTCGGAGTATGGACTGGGAGCAGCAGAAACCGGTGCTCCAATCTGAGCTGGAGCGCTTGGGTTCTTTCTTGGCATTGGGTATCGTCGATCCCCAGGGCACGGCCTTGTATACTGACGGTACCACCGCCAACCTCGGTGATCGTGACTACGTTGTGCAGGCTTTTGCGGGAAGAAGCGTTGTTTCTGATCTCCTGGTGAGCAGGGTCAACGGCAGCCTCGTTCTCATGTATGCGGTGCCCATCATTGATAACGGCAGGACTGTTGGCGTCCTGGTGGGGCGCAGAGACGGAACGGCACTGAATGACATAACCGACAGGCTGGGGTTCGGTGAGCGGGGTTGGGCGGTCGTGCTGGACTCAGACGGTACACTCTTTGCCCACCCTAACCGGGAGTACGTCATGGATCGCCGAAACTTCTTCACCGACGATACTGATCTGGCGGAAGCTGGAGCGGCGATCAAAGCCCTCGGTGTGGGGAACACGGGCGTTGTTCGGTACAGCGTTGATGGCACTCGCAATATGGTTGGGTTTGCCCCAGCTCTGTCCACGGATTGGATGATCGGAGTGGGCGCCCTGGAAGAAGATGTGCTCGGAGACGTCTATGCTCTGCGTACGTTTCTTACATTGGCCTCAGCGGCTTTTCTGGCCGTGGGCGTGCTGGGAGCCGTTTTGCTGGCCCGGCAGATATCGCATCCCTTACGGCAGGTTCAGAGCGTGATTGAGGCGGCTGCCTCCGGGGATTTGACCAACAGCACCGACATTGGCTCCAAAGATGAAATCGGTGCCATCGCCAATGCGGTAAACAAGACGCTGGACAGCATGAGAGAGGTTCTGAATCTGATCGCGAGTTCCGTGACTAACCTGGCGGACACGAGTTCCAGGTTGGCCGCCACAGCGCAGCAGGTGAGCGCCTCGGTGGAGGAAGTTGCCAGCACCACAAACGAATTCTCTGCGACTCTTGACTCGATGAACGAAAGCGCGCAGGCGATGAACGAAACTGTTCAGAGTGTGTCGCACCAAGCTGCCTCCGGAAATGAGACGATCACGGATATTGTCCACCAGATGCAGCGGCTTCGGGACACCACGAAGGATCTGGCCAGCGAAGTGACCAGTCTCGGTGCACTCTCCAATCAGATAGGCAGCATCGTCAACACGATCAGCGCCATCGCCGAGCAGACCAATCTCTTGGCCCTTAACGCAGCCATCGAAGCGGCCCGCGCCGGCGAACACGGCCGGGGGTTTGCCGTGGTTGCTGAAGAAGTCCGCAAATTGGCGGAGGAATCGTCCCAAGCCACTAAGGGGATCGAGCAGCTGATCAGGCAGATCCAAACCAGGATCGCCGCCATCGTCAGCGGCATGAAAGAGGGTTCGGACGATGCAGAAGCAGCCCTGCGGCATGTAAGCCAGAGCAGTGAGGGTTTGAGCAGCATACTAAAGGCAGTCGAACAGATCCAGAAGCAGGTGGAGGAGCTGACCGCTGGCCTTGAACAGATGAACAGCGGTGGACACGGTATAGCTGGGGCAACCGAGGAACAGGCAGCGTCTATGCAGGAAGTAGCCTATTCTGCCCAGGACCTCATGGATATGGGAGCGAAACTGAAGGAGCTCGTTGACCATTTCAAACTGAGCAGGTAGTTGGTGAGAGCCTGTCAGCCGGCAGCCGCTGCTTTTGACAAGCCCAGCCCCGTATGCTATATTTGAAGCGGCATTGTCGGGCGGCCGATCGGTTGAAGGAGGAAGGCCATGTTTGCCTTGTTCTTGGTACTAAACGATGTTGACTATCTCGATGAGATCCTGGCCCGTTTTGTGGATGTGGGCGTTCAAGGAGCCACCATCCTCGACAGTCAGGGCATGGCCAGTGCTTTGGTGAGCAGCCGGGGCCGGGACTATCCCCTGTTTGCTCCGTTCCGGGCTCTGCTGGAAGGAGCTCGTCCCTACAACAAAACCATCTTCACAGTCTTGGACAGCGAAGAACTGGTGGAGAGAACGGTGGAAGCGGTGCGGGAGATACTAGCGGAAGCAGACCACCCCAGCGTGGGTTTCATGTTTTCCCTTCCCATCGGCAAGGTCTATGAGCTGAAAAAGGAGAAATGAGTCAAATCCCCCCTGAACGGGGGTTTCTTTTTTGGAGCGTTCTTCGGCGCCCAGATGAGGAATAAACTAGGCGGAGAACAGTCCCTGCCTGCAGGAATCACGCCGGGCTGCATGGAACTGATTTGCAGATGGACGGAGGTGAAGAGGTGAAGTCCATCATTAAGGACCGCAAGGCATCGGAAGGAGTTCGGATGGTGGACAGGGAGCAAGGGTTCTGGTTCCGGCTGGGAAGCGGGTTTGTGCTTGGGTTGGCCATGGTGGTCCCAGGAGTGAGCGGAGGAGTCTTGGCCATGGCTTTAGGGATCTACGAGCCAATGGTAGCCGCTATTGCCAGGCCCCTCAAAAACTGGCGTCAGCATCTCCGCTTTTTTGTGCCTTTGGCCCTCGGAGCGGGCGCGTGTGTACTGCTCTTAAGCCGGGTGCTGCAGTTTTTTATTGAAGCCTATCATGTCCCAACCGTGTATTTCTTCTTCGGCTTAGTTCTGGCCGGCCTGCCCCCCATCGTCCGTCAGGCCAATGCCCAAGGCTTCGGGCTTTCCCACGGGATGAGTCTCGCCTTCGGGGCCGCTCTCCTACTTGTGGTGCGGGCTCTGCCCCAGGCCTCCGGACCGACCTGGGCGAACCTCGGGCTTTGGGGAACGGCGCTCAAGGGAAGCATAGTCGGGGGAGCCCTGGTCATCCCGGGCCTAAGCGTGTCCATGCTGCTCCTCGCACTCGGGATTTATGAAGAGCTCCTTGCGGCTGTGGCCCAGATCGATCTGGCAGTTCTACTTCCTGCCGCGATCGGATTTGTCCCTGGATTGTGGATCGTCTCCAAGGCGATGAACTGGCTGTTTGAACGCAGGATCGGCCAAGTCTACCACGCCATCCTCGGGCTGATGCTTGGTTCCCTTGCCGCCGCCTTTCCAGGCTTTCCCCGCTGGGGCTGGGAGTGGCTGTTCTGTATACTGCTCTTTGCCTGCGGCCTCTGGATCGCCTCTTTCTTCAACCGCCGAAGCTAAGTAAGGGGTGTTGTTAGTGATCAAGCTGGAAGATTTTTTCAGTCTGGAAGGTTGTCCTGTTTCAAACTTGTTTGCCGATGTCCAGTACCCCTGGGAAGTGCTTCCGCGAATCCCTGAACTCCTGGAAAGACTGTTAGAAGAAGAGCGTTCCGCCTACAAGGAAATCGCCCCTGGTGTGTGGGTTGGCGAAGGAACCACGGTGGCGGACACTGCTCGACTTTTTGGGCCGGCGGTTTTCGGCCGGAACTGTGAGATACGGCCAGGCGCCTATGTGCGCGGCAATGTGATCGCCGGAGATGGGATCGTCCTCGGCAACTCCAGTGAGGTTAAGCAGGCCATCCTGTTCTCCAAGGTCCAGCTGCCGCACTTCAACTATGTCGGCGACTCCATCCTCGGTCTCGGGGCGCATCTCGGCGCGGGATGCATTGTTTCGAACTTCAAATCGACGAAGGAACCGGTGAAGGTGCGGATCGGCGATACGGTGATCGAGACGGGCCTGCGCAAATTTGGAGCGATCGTGGGCGATGGCGTTGAGGTTGGCTGTAACTCGGTTCTGAACCCTGGTACGCTGGTGGGTGCAGGGAGCCTGATCTATCCCCTGACATCTGCCCGCGGTTACATACCTCCCCGGATGATCTGTAAGAGCCGGGAGGAAATGGTGCCCTATCGTTCTAAGTAGCGGTGACTTGTTCCTGGATATGGGCGTGGGCAGGAGGAATCGTGAACGTAAACGTTGTGAGTTCAGGTGAGCTGGTGAAGGCGATGGTGCCTCCCAGCTCTTCTGCTATGCGCTGGCAGATCACCAGCCCCCAGCCGTGGTTGCCTGCTGGGTCGTTCTTCGATGTAACCCCGCCTCGGAAGATCCTTTTTCCCTCCAGGAAGCTGATCTCCGGCCCGTTGTTGCTCACGGCAAGCACGCGCCTGCCCTGGGCGTCGACGGACCAGGAGAGATGGACGCGGCCCTGCTCGCATTGAGAAACGGCGGCAAAGGCGTTGTCCACCAGGTTCATCACGACTTTTGGGAGCAGACGCTGTTCATGGAAATCCTTGGGAGGATCTTCCTCAAGGTCGATGGTGAAGTCCACCTTGAGGCGCTTCGCCTCTGCCTTCTTGGCCTCCAGCACAGTGGTCCAGGCGTCATCTGGCAGCGTCTGGTAATTGTGCCGGTCGTGGAGCTTGGCGGCGGCAAAGGAAATGCTGGCGAGGGCTTCTTCCACCTTGCCCATCTGTACGTACGTTGAGATGAGCGTTAGTTCGTTGACCAGGTCGTGGCGTTCTTCCCGCAGTGTGCGGAGGGCAGCCTCCTGCACGGTGCTCCGCTTAACGTGATACTGGAGCACCTTTTCGTTTTTACGCTCTCTGTGGCAGTATTGATGCAGCATGTACACGAGGAGGGGAAAAACGATGAGGTAGACGCCTAAGAGGCCGAAATAGCTTGAACTGTGACCGCCTGTGTACCTCAGGGTGCGCCCTGCTTGGTAACACGAGAGCGTAATGCAGAAAAAAACAAGCGACCACGCAAGATGCAGAGAGGTGCGGTTTTCTTCCGCCCCCTCGACGCCTTGCGGTCGGTCGCTTAACAGATAGTAACAAGCCAGCATGATGCTGGGAAGATACGCTGTGTATTCCGCCGCCGGCCCAAGCAGCATCACCGCCCATCTGTTCTCCAGGATTCCTGGCAGGTAATGGGTGAAGAGAGCTGGGAAGAAAAGCCCGCCGAGAGTGTTCAGTGACAGCGGGACTAGGTAAGCGATGAGCGCATCAGGGAACACTTCTGTCTCGAAGAACCAGATGAAAGAGGCAAGGCGAACGACAGACACCAGAACAAACCGCAGCTCTTCAACTGGTACGACATCGATCAAGAAAACATGGGCAAAGGTCAGCAGTGCGGCAAACGACACGAGCCTCCAGCGAGGCACTGGTCTGTGCAGGAGCCGCATGACTCCAAATATCTGCACACACTGCATGAAGAAACTGCGTACAGCAATCTCCACCCACACTGTCATGGCATCAACCCCTTGCGCAGTAATTCACTAAGGGGCAATTCTACGGGTGGGCACCATTTCCTATCGACAAATTCCGTCAATTCCAGCATTGACTGATTACGTGACTGGCTGTACCTCTGGGTCTGTCCAGAGAGTGTCAGGCAGCAGGCGCAGAAACGCCTCGAGCTGAGCAGGATCGGGGAAGAACACCTGGGCTGCTGTGGGGCTGCCTCCGCCTCGTCCGCCGAGGGCCGTCGCCTTCTCTTTCACCAGCTGACCCAGTTTGGGACCATCGGGCAGGTTGTGCGCGAGCACCACCCGCTCACCTGTGTTGATCACAACGGCCGCCTCGGCGAGGCCGAGCACTGCTCTGGCCAGCTGCTGCGCCTCCTCAACACCAACGCCCGGCATCTCAAGATAGTAGGGGCTGCTGCCTGAGCGGACGATCTGCTCTGCCCTCAGCAAGACCAGCTCACCCCGCAGCTCTTCCAGCTCCTTCTCAAGATCCCTGCGGTGGTCCAGTTCGGCCTGGACCCTCCGTTCCAGTTCTCCTTCGGGTACAGCCAACAGCGCCACCAGGTTGGTGCAGATTTCGTGCTTGTGCTTGTAGTCTTCCAGGGCGCGCTTGCCGCAGAGGAAGTACACCCTGGTCATCCCCTTGTACCTCTCTGCCTTGATGATCTTGAGGAGCCCGATCTGGCTCGTTTTCTGCACGTGCGTGCCTGAACAGGGGGAGTAGTCAAACCCCTGGATCTCAACGATACGCAGGGGGCCTTCCCGGTCTGGGATCTTGCGCAGAGGTACCGTGTGCAGCTCCTCAGGCTGCAGCGTGTAGGTGAGCACGGTCAGGTCCTGGAAGATCAGGTCATTGGCTCGCCTTTCAACACTATCCTGCTCTTCCGGGGATAACTCGGGGGCGGTAATGTCGATGCTGCAGCACTCGGTTCCCAGGTGGAAGCTCTCCGTCCGGTAGCCGAACTCGTCCTGAAACACAGCAGAGAGCAGGTGCTGTCCGCTGTGCTGCTGCATGTGGTCGAGACGGCGTTCCCAGTCGAGCACGGCCTCCACTTCGTAGCCTTCTTCCAGAGGCGCGGGCAGGACATGGCATACCGTTCCTTCTTCTTCGAACACATCAAGCACGGGCAGCCCGCCTATTGTCCCCAGATCATGGGGCTGTCCTCCGCCTGTGGGGTAAAAGATCGTTTCCGAGAGTACAACCACGAACCTGTCGCCGTCCTGACGCTGAGAAAGGACCAGCGTTTTCAGTTCACGCAGCCAAGGTTGAGAGTAGTAGAGCTTGGAAATGGATATCACTCGCTTTCATGGTCAGCGGGCGAGGGTGACCCCGCCTGGTGAGTCAGTATTCGCAGTACAGTTGCTTTTGTCCTCCCTCTCACGCCCCAGAGGACCCGAAAAGAAAGCAGCAGGCCCGGGTCTCCCCTGAGCCTGCTGCGGTTCAGCTTTCTTGGAACTGGTTTGTGTAAAGCCGGTAATAGTATCCTCTGGCCTTGAGCAGCTCCTCATGCGTTCCCTGTTCCAGAACCCTGCCATCCCTGATCACCAGTATCAGGTCGGCAAAGCGCACGGTAGAGAGGCGGTGAGCGATCACGAAGCTTGTACGCCCCTTGAGTACAGTCTCCATGGCCTCCTGGATGAGCTGCTCCGTCTCGGTGTCGATGGAGGAGGTGGCCTCATCGAGGATGAAGATGGCCGGGTCGGCCAGGATAGCACGGGCGAAGGAGATCAGCTGCTTCTGTCCAGTGGAGAGCAGCCCTCCGCCTTCACCGACTTCCGTGTCGTATCCCTTTGGGAGCCGCACGATGAACTCGTGCGCGTTGACCAGTTTCGCTGCCCGTTCTACCTCCTCATCGGTGGCCGTGAGCTTGCCGTAGCGGATGTTCTCCCTGATCGTCCCCGAGAAGAGGTGGGGGTTCTGGAGCACGCAGCCCAGGTTGCTCTGGAGCCAGGCCAAGGGCCTTTCCCGGTAGTCCACTCCGTCTATGAGGATCCTGCCCTTAGTGGGTTCGTAGAAACGGCAGGCCAGGTTAACGATGGTGCTCTTTCCCGAACCCGTCTCGCCTACCAGGGCGATGATCTGCCCCGGCTGCACATCCAGGTTGAAGTCCTCCAGGACCGGCTCTTCCGGGTTGTAGGCGAAGGAGACGTTTTCGAAGCGGATCCCGCCGCGCAGCTTGGGCCAGTCGTTTTTGAGCCCAGGCCGATCCTGGATCTCGGGCACCGTGTTTAGAAGCCCCATCACCCTCTCGGCAGCTGCGTGGGCCATCTGCATTTCCGCAAAGATCCGGGCGATCTCCCGCACTGGTTCGAAGAACTGAGCGGCATAGGTGATGAAGGCGGCCAGAACCCCGTAGCTGATCGTGCCAGCCGCTACTCCCGTTCCGCCCCGCCAGAGAACGATCCCCGTACCCACGCTGGCCAGGAACAGCACGATGGGCATGAAGAGGGCGGAGAAGGTGGCTGCCCGGATGCTGGTGGCCCGGTGGCTGCTGGTCAGTGCCGCGAACTCCTCCAGGTTCTTCTCCTCCCGGCTCAAGATCTTGGTTGTGGTGGCGCCCATGATCCCCTCGCTGAAATCACCTGTGATGCGGGAGTTGAGGCGACGCACTTCGCGATAGGCCCTCAGGATCTGCCGCTGGAAGTAGATGCTGGCAACTGCCAGGGGCGGCAGAACGACCATGGTGATCAGGGCCAGCCGCCAGTTCAAAATCAGCATCACTACCAGGTAGAGCAGCATGGCTGCCGCACCCCAGAGCAGGTCAACCATGCTCCAGGAGACGATCTCACTCAACCTGCTCGCGTCGCTGGTCAGCCTGGCCAGGAGCCAGCCAGAGGCCCGCTTGTCGTAGAACGAAAAGGACAGCCGCTGCAGGTGGATGAAACCCTCGTTGCGGATGGTGTAGGTCAGACCAGACTCCACCTTCCCGGCCATGGAAATGAACACGTAGAGGTTAAGGGACTGGAGCACTATGAGCACCGCGAAACCAGCGGCAAACCAGCCCAAGCCCTCCGTGGTCTGGGGGGTGACGAAGCGGTCCAGGGCGATCCTGGTCATGTAGGGGAACGCGGCGTCGCCGAAGGCTAGACCCAGGATGCTGACGATCGACAGGGCGATGTAGCGCCTGTAGGGGCGGGCAAGCCTCAGGATCTGGCGCCAGAGCCCTAGGTCTATCTTATCCGCGTGTACTTCTTCCTCCCATTCATGGTGCAAGTTAATCACCTACCTTCTGAAGCAAAAGCTCAGCTTCGAGGCGGTTCTGGATATCCCAGATGCGCCTGTAAGTTCCATTTTGTGCCATCAGCTCCGTGTGGGTACCCCGCTCCACAATCTCCCCGTCTTCCAGCACCAGGATCAGGTCGGCGCTGGACAGGCTGGAAACCCGGTGTGAGATCAAGAAAGTGGTGGCTTTTTGGGCCCGCTTCCGCAGAGCATTACGGATGGCCAGTTCTGTTTCCGTGTCCACGGCGCTCAACGAGTCATCGAAGATCAGGATCGGGCTGTGGGTGATCAGCGCTCGGGCGATGGCAACACGCTGTTTCTGACCCCCAGACAGGGAAATGCCCCGTTCACCCACGAGAGTGTCATAACCCTTCTCGAAGCTGAGGATGACGTCATGGATGGCCGCCTCCTGGCAGATGGCATAAAGCTCGTCATCGGAGACGGCGCCGCTCGCCAGGGTGATGTTCTCCTTGATGGTCTTGGCAAACAAGAACGCTTCCTGCGGCACGACGGCCACGTGCCTGCGGATCCAGCGCTTGTCGATGTCCTTGAGTTCCACGCCGTCGATCTTGATCGACCCCTGCTCGTAGTCGTACAAGCGGGCCAGGAGCTGCACTAGTGAACTCTTTCCCGAGCCAGTGTGGCCCAAGATGCCGACGGTTTGACCAGGCAGGATGGTGAAGCTCACGTTTTTCAGGACTGGATGGCCCGGTTCATAACTGAAGGAGACATTGTCAAAGACGATGTTGCCCTGAATTACGGGCTTCTTGTGATTTTCCTCCAGCACTTCCCGGGGCTGGTTGAAGACTTCCTGCAGCCTCTCGGCGGAGACCAGTGCTTTCCCCATGTCAGTCAAGATGCGTCCCAACTGGCGAACGGGCCAGAGCAGCATCCCCGTGTAGCTGGTGAAGAGGACCAGGGTGCCGATGGTGATCTCGCCCCTCGACGCGAAGAAGGCTCCCGCAACGAGCACCACACCCATCTGGAAGAAGGCGATGAAGTCGCTCGAACTCCAGTAGACTGCCAAAAGCCAGATCAGGTGGTAGACGTTGTCCCGATGTACTTCGTTTTTGGCTGTGAAGCGCTTGATCTCGTACTCCTGGTTGTGGAAGGCGCGCACAACCCGGATTCCAGTCAGGTTCTCCTGGAGAACCGACGTGAGCTGGGCCTCCGTTTCGTCCGCTTCCTTGAAGGCCTTCTTGACCTTGCGGAAGAAGACGAGGGCAAAGGTGAACAAGATGGGAACTACAGCCATGGAGATCAAGGCCATGCGCAGATCGGCGCGCACCATGATCACCGTGATGAGCAGCACCAGGGAAAGGCAGCTGCCCACCTCAACCAGCTGCACTCCAAGGAAGCGGCGGATCGTGTCTATGTCCGAGGTGCATCGCTGCATGAGATCCCCGGTGTCTGCTTCCTTGTGATACTTGTACGGCAGACGCTGGATGTGATCATAGATACGGTCGCGCAGATTCTTGGCGATGTTTTCACTGGCCTGGGCAGAAAGCCTTCCTCTCAAGAACATAAAAAGTCCCCGGAATACAGTGATGGCAATCAGCACTATCCCAGGGACCCAAAATCTTTGGCCTATGTTTTCCACGAAGCTGCGTATCAGCGGTGGCGCCGCGACAGGTTCATCTCCGATGATCGAGTCGATCGTGATGCGGATCACTAACGGACCGGAGATATTGGCCAGCGCCGCCAAGGCCACGGACAGGATCGCTCCCAGGTAGAGCAGTCGATTGTTTGCCATGTAGCTCCACAAGATCCTCAGGGATTTCATGCTCTGATGCCTCCTTTCCTTTGCATAGTCTTAATGCATCTTTTATCAATATAGCACGGGCTGGAGCTGGTGGCAAGCAAAACTTTACCAAGTCCCGAAAGGGATTCCAGTTAAGAGACAGTAATAGTGTTAATTGCGGTGGAACAAACCGGCAGAACGCCGAGGGAGGCTGTTTGATGTATCAACCGGAGCCGTTTCGCATCAAGATGGTAGAACCCATCACCCTTTTGGATCGTCCAGCCAGGGAAAAACGCATTGCCGAAGCGGGGTACAACCCGTTTTTGCTGCGTAGTGAACACGTTTACATAGATCTGCTCACAGACAGCGGCACCGGCGCCATGAGCGACCGGCAGTGGGCCGGCCTCATGTTAGGTGATGAATCCTATGCCGGAAGCCGCAATTTCTACCATTTGGAAGAAACCGTTCAGGAGCTCACAGGATACAAGTACATCATGCCCACGCACCAGGGCAGGGGAGCTGAACAGGTGATCATCCCGTACTTGGTGCGCCGCCGCGGCGGGAAGTTCGTCCTGGGGAACATGCACTTTGACACAACGAAGGCCCACATTGAGCTGGCCGGAGCCCGGGCAGTAGACTTCATCACCCCAGAGGCGCTGGATACGGTCACGGAATATCCCTTCAAAGGGAACTTCGATCTGAGGGCCATGGAGCGGTTTGTCGAGGAACACGGGGCCCAGTCGGTAGCTGCCATCATCACTACCGTGACCTGCAACAGCGCTGGCGGACAGCCCGTGTCCCTTGAGAACATGCGCGGCGCCTACACCCTGGCGAAGAGATACGGCATCCCGGTGATCATCGACAGTGCTCGCTTTGCCGAAAACGCCTACTTCATAAAGCAGCGGGAGGCGGGCTGCGGGCAGCGCACGATCCCCGAAATCGTTAGGGAGATGTTCTCATACGGGGACATACTGACCATGAGCGCCAAGAAGGACGGTTTGGTGAACATCGGCGGTGTTCTGGCTGTTAAGGAAGATGAAGAAATCTTCCGAGGATGCCAGGCCCTGCTCGTTCCTTACGAAGGCTTTCCTACCTACGGCGGCCTCGCCGGGCGGGACATGGAAGCCCTCGCTATCGGACTGAAAGAGGTAGTGCAGGAAGACTACCTCCGTCAGCGCATCGGCCAGGTGGAGCTCCTCGGCAAGCAGCTCCAGCAGGCAGGAGTCCCGGTGCAGTCGCCTATCGGCGGACATGCCGTGTTTGTGGATGTCGGGCGCATCCTGCCCGAGGTGCCCAAGGCCCAGTTTCCGGCCCATGCCTTCGCGGTGGCGCTGTACAGGGAAAGCGGGATCCGGGCAGTGGAGATCGGTTCTCTGCTCTACGGCCGCGATCCAGATACGGGGGAGGACGGCCTGGCCGAGCTTGAGCTGCTGCGGCTGACGATCCCCCGACGGACATACACCGACAACCACATGCGGTACATTGCAGACTCTGTGATCAAGGTCTGCGCCCAAAAGGAAATGATCAAGGGCGTAGCCTTTGAGTATGAACCACCGATACTGCGGCACTTTACTGCCCGCTTCAGGCTCGTGGATTGAGAAAGGAGAGAATTATGAACAGGTTAAGCCAGAATTGGGATCTTGAGAGCATCTTTCCAGGAGGCAGTTCCTCGCCACAGCTCCGTCAGCAGATGGAAGAGATTAAGGAGCGCGCTGCCAAGCTGCAGCAGTGGGCCCAGAGCCTGACGGCTGAGCTTTCCGTTGAGCAGTTCCAGCAGCTCATCGGCGAGCTGCAGGAAATTGCCATGCAGTTCACTCAGTGCTCCGCTTTCGTGGGCTGCTTAACGTCGCAGAATGTACACGATGCCCAGGCGCGCCTGCTTGAGGGCGATCTCGGGCAGATCAGCGCCGCCCTGGCCGCGGTGCAGACGGGAATCGACCACCTCTGGGTGAGCATCCCCGAGGAGAGGTGGCAGGAGCTCCTTCAGGATCCGCAACTCGCTGAGGTCGAGTTCTACCTCAACGAACGGCGCGAGCGTGCCAAGCTTCAGATGGATCCGCTGCGGGAGAATTTGGCCACCGATCTCGCGGTGGATGGCTACCATGCCTGGTCTCAACTTTACTACACTCTGGTCGGCAGGATGAGCATCGAAGTGGAGAAGGACGGCGCTCTCAAGAAGCTGTCCATGGGACAGGCGGCTAACATGCTGTCCGATCCCAACCCAGAGCTGCGCCGGCAGGTTTTCAGCAAGTACGAGCAGGCCTGGACAGGGGAAGAGGAGCTCTTTGCCAGTGTCCTAAACCATATCGCCGGCTTCCGCCTCAACCTCTACAAGAACCGCGGCTGGGGCGATGTGCTGGACGAGCCTCTGCAGATCAACCGTATGCAGCGGGATACCCTGGAAGCTATGTGGGCTGCGGTGCAGGGCGGCAAGCCCTATCTGGTCAAGTACCTGGAGCGCAAGGCGCAGCTTCTGGGCCTGGACCGCATCGCCTGGTATGACCTCAATGCTCCTTTAGGTGCTGCCGGAAAGAAGATCCCCTTTGAAGAAGGGGCGGCCTTTGTTGTGGAGCAGCTGGGCAGGTTCAGCCCCGAGATTGCCGAGTTCACTCAAAAGGCCCTCCAAAGCAGCTGGGTGGAGGCGGAGGACAGGGGCGGCAAGCGCCCCGGCGCCTTCTGCACCTCTTTCCCTGTGAGCAAAGAGTCGCGGGTGTTCATGACTTATTCGGGGACGATGGACAGTGTGGGAACGCTCGCCCACGAACTCGGCCACGCCTATCACGGCTTTGTGCTCAAGGACGAACCCATGTTCCGGCGCCGCTACGCGATGAACGTAGCCGAGACAGCTTCCACCTTCAACGAGCTGCTTGTGGTGGACGGAGCGATCCAAGCGGCGGCAGATCCCGATGAGAAGCTGGCCATGCTCGAGGACAAGATCGGGCGCGGCGTGGCCTTTTTCATGGACATCCATTCCCGGTTCCTCTTTGAAACCAGGTTCTACGCAGCCCGGCAGAAGAGCATGGTCAGCGCGGCCGAGCTAAGCGAGCTGATGCTTCAGGCGCAGAAAGAAGCTTTCCTGGACTGCCTGAAGGAATACCATCCGCACTTCTGGGCTTCCAAGCTGCACTTCTACATCACCCGGACGCCCTTCTACAACTTCCCCTACACCTTCGGCTATCTCTTCAGTTCGGGGGTCTATGCACGGGCTAAGGAGGAAGGCACGAGTTTCGCCGGGAAGTACCGCGCCCTGCTGGGTGATACGGCCCGCATGACCGTGGAAGACCTGGCCAAGAAGCACCTTGGTGTGGACCTGACCAAGCCCGACTTCTGGGAGGACGCGGTGCGCTTGACCGTTGCCGATGTGCAGGAGTTCTTGCGCCTCAGCGAATGACCTGAGGAGGGCGTTTTGTGTCGAGCAATCTGCGCCGCTACGGACTGATCGGCTGTCCTCTGGAGCACAGTCTTTCGCCCTTTATCCATGGGCGGATCATGCAGGCGGCGGGGATCAGAGGAGAGTACAGGTTATACGAGCTGGAAAGGCATGAGCTGTCCGAGAAGCTGCCTGCGCTCCTTGGTCAGCTCGACGGGGTGAACGTGACCATCCCCTACAAACAGGCAGTGCTGCCCTTTCTGCGGGGTCTGGCTCCCTCGGCTCAGCTTTATGGGGCGGTGAACACTGTCCACCAGGGCATGGGGCACAATACCGATGGGGCAGGCTTCCGCGCCTGCCGTGTTCCGCTGGAGGGCAGGCAGGTCTGCGTACTGGGCGCCGGCGGAGCCGCCAGAGTGCTTGCCGTGGAAGCTGTCCGCGCGGGCGCCAGGGAAGTGGTGATCCGTGCCCGCCGGCGAGAGCAGGCCGAAGAACTGGTAGCAGTGGTTCGCAAGCAGGGCGCTCAGCACGTTCGGTGTGAAGACTTCTATACCGCGGATTCTTGCGAAGTCTTTCTCAACGGTACGCCCCTGGGCATGTGGCCCCATGTTGCTGGCCTGCCCTTGAGTCCTGAACAGATCGCCAGCGCGCAAGCCGTCTTCGATACCGTCTACAACCCGGCCGCAACCCGTTTGGTGCTGAAGGCCAAGACACTCGGCCTGTGGGCCCGAGGGGGCCTGGGCATGCTCTTTGAGCAGGCCGTGGCCGCCCAGAAGATCTGGAATCCACAGGTGGATTTCAACCTCCTTCAGGGTCAACTTGAGGCTGTCCGGAAGGAACTGGCCTTGGAAGTGCTGAGGCACAGCCCCGTAAAGCTTGTGCTCAGCGGTTTCATGGGCGCGGGGAAAACCCACATCGGCGGGCTCTTGGCTGAACGCCTGAAAATGCCCTTTGTCGACCTTGATCAAGCAGTGGAGGCTGAGGTTGGCTTGAGCATCCCGGAGGTTTTCACCCGCTGGGGAGAGCAGGCCTTCCGGAACGTTGAGCGCGAGTGCCTCGCTGCTGAGCTGAAGCGTCCGGGACCGCTCGTCCTGGCCGCGGGAGGAGGCGCTTTGGTTCAGCAAGGCGCCGCCAGCTTGGTGCACTCGGCGGGGGGACTGATCATCCATCTTGATATCTCCCTGGAAATAGCTCTCGCCCGCTGCGCCGGGCAGGGTGACCGACCCCTGCTCAAAGGCGGGGCTGAGGCCGCTGAGGCCCTTTACCAGCGCCGCCTGCCTCTCTATGCCGCCGCAGCAGACCTGCGGGTGAATGGCGAGCAGCAGGACATCGACGTGGTGCGGGATATTCTCGCCGCTTTCGAACTGGAGGTGTAGGGCGTGGCAGAAGTGTTTGTGGGCCCATCACGCCTCCAGGGTCGGGTCGTGCCGCCTCCGTCTAAGAGCATAGCGCACCGGGTGCTCATCGGCGCTGCACTCTCCGGACTGCCGCAGCAGGAAGTTGAACGGTGGGGGCTCGGAGGCGAGCTGGGGCAGGACCTGGAAGCGACCAAAGCCTGTCTGCGGGCCCTTTTGACTGCCGGGCCCGAGCCAGTGATCCTGGACTGCCGCGATTCCGCTTCCACTCTGCGCTTTCTGCTGCCGGTGGCGGCCGCTCTGGGGCGCAGCGCCCTCTTTGTTGGCAGCAGCGGACTAGCCCGGCGCCCCCTGCGGGAGTACGGTGAGATCCTGGGCGGCAGGGGGGTCCGTTTGAGTTTTCAAGGTCCGGCAAGCCTGCCCGTGAGAGTGGAGGGCAGGCTGCGGGGTGGAGTCTTCCAGGTCCCGGGAGATGTGAGTTCCCAGTACATAACGGGACTGCTTCTCGCCCTGCCCCTCTTGGTTGAGGACAGCACGGTCATCCTCACTTCACCTCTTCAGTCGGCTCCCTATGTGGAGCTCACCAAGTCAGTCTTGGCGGAGTTTGGGATCGCTGTGGAGGACATCCCCGGCGCTGGCTGGCGAGTCCCAGGAAGGCAGGTATACCGGAGGCCGGCCGTGCCGCCTTTTGTGGAAGCAGACTACTCCCAGGCAGCCTTCTGGCTGGTCGCTAAGTTCCTCGGACACTATCTGGAGGTAGACGGGCTTTTGCCCAGCAGTCTGCAGGGCGACCGGGCCATCGTGCCCATCCTCGCCGAGATGGCCGCCGCCCCTTTAGGCGATCTGCGGATCAGTGCAGCTCAGATCCCCGATCTGGTGCCGATCCTGGCTGTCGCTGCCTGTGCCCGCCCTGGCATAACCATCATCACTGAAGCTGAGCGCCTGCGCCTCAAGGAGAGCGATCGACTGCTGACTACCACCGAGATGCTCAGCCGCCTGGGCGCGCGTATTTCCCCGGACCAAGGTGCTCTGATCATCCATGGAGGGCGGCAGTTGAGGGGTGGAACGGTTGATTCCCATGCCGATCACCGCATAGCCATGGCTGCGGCCATCGCGGCCTTGGACAGCGCAGCGGGAGTCCGGATTCTGGGAAGTGAAGCGGTGGCCAAGTCGTACCCTGGGTTTTTCCAGGAACTGAAGCGTCTGGGAGGGGATGCGCGTGGGATCTAGCTGGGGTGAACATCTCAGGTTAACCATCTTTGGAGAAGCCCATGGAGAACAGATCGGCGCTGTGCTGGACGGGCTTCCGCCCGGAGAAGAACTGGACCTGGAACTAGTTCGGTCCTTCCTCAAGAGACGATCTCCCAGCCGGGCACCGTGGTCAACAACCAGGCGGGAAGACGACGCCTTTGCCATCGTTTCCGGTTTCTACCAGGGGCGGACAACCGGAACACCCCTCTGTGCACTCCTTCCCAACAAGGATGTTCGTTCCCAGGATTACTCTGAGTTCCAGCATATGCCCAGGCCGAGCCATGCAGACTACACGGGCGGCATACGCTACGCAGGGGCTAACGACCCTCGGGGGGGAGGTCATTTCTCCGGCCGGCTTACGGCACCCCTGTGCCTCGCAGGGGCGATCTGCCTGCAGATCCTGGCGCGCCGCGGCATCAGTGTTGCTGCCCGCATCGCCCGGATCGGAGATGTGGAAGACGCGGCTGTGGATCTGGCGCGGCCGGACACTGAGGCGCTTCTCGGTCTTTGGGGCAAGGAGCTCCCCGTTCTGGACGAGGGGCGCGGCCAGGAGATGGTCGCAGCTATCGCCGAAGCCCGGGCCGGGGGAGATTCCTTAGGGGGGCAGGTGCAGGCCTTCGTTTTCGACCTGCCGCCGGGATTGGGAGATCCGATCTTCGGTGGGGTGGAGAACAGGGTGGCCTCTATCCTGTTTGGGATACCTGCGGTAAAGGGAGTTTCTTTCGGAGCTGGTTTCGCAGTCTCCTCCCGGAAGGGTTCGGAGAACAACGATGCCTTCTGCCTGGAAGACGGCCGTGTGCGCACGCGCAGCAACAACGACGGCGGATTGAGCGGCGGGATCACAAACGGTATGCCCGTGGTGGTCAATGTGGCGGTCAAACCGACGCCATCCATCGGCCATCCTCAGCAGACCATAGACCTGGAGGCGAAGTACGAGAAGGAGCTGATGATCACCGGACGGCATGATCCCTGCTTGGTGCCGCGGGTTCTGCCGGTGGTGGAGGCTGCTTTGGGAGTTGCTGTGCTTGATCTGATGCTCGGATCCTATGGAGTGACGGCAAAACCAACGGAGGAGGGTGAGGGGCAGTGAAGGAACTAGGTGAACTGAGAAGCAGCCTGACGGAGATCGATAACCAGATCTTGGAGCTTTTCGCCCGGCGCATGGCCTTGGTTGACCAAGCGGCCGCATACAAGATCGAAACGGGAAGCCCCGTTCGGGTACCGGTGCGCGAGGGAGTGGTTATGGCTCGGGCCCGCAGCGCCATGCCCGCTGGCCTGGAGCAGTACGGTGCATCCCTGTTCCGAACCATGCTGCGGCTCTCCCGGGAGCGCCAGTACGAGCGGGTTGTGGAAGGGGATGACACGTGGCAGCTGGGGCAGGAGCTCAACGAGGCCAGGCAGCGGAAGAATGTCTGGGAGGTTCTGGCTGTCGTTCGAGGAGAGGCGGAGAAGATCTGCCAGAAGATCCTTCCCAAGGCCCGGCTTGTCCCAGCGGAGGATGCTGCCAGTGCCTGCGGCAGAGTACAGAGCGGGGCGGCGGATGCAGCTGTGCTTCCTCACTGCCAGGCCCTGCGGCTCGCCGCATGGCAGAACCTGTTCATCCAGGCCTGCCTTGCTGCAGACAGCCCCTTTGCCGTTGTCGGCCGGGAGCTCACCATCACCCCCGGGGCAAGCCAGGTCAGCCTGGGCTTTGAGCCGGGGCTGGAAACTGAAGCGTTGTCGCTCCTGGTGGACGTGTTTGCCGATCTCGACCTGCGCCTGACGGAACTGCACAACGGTGATACGTGCTTTGTCGAGTTCACGGCCGCACCAGGCCAGCCCACTGCCTTGAGGGCTCTCTACCAGCTCGAACAGGAAATCTCACGCTTACGCCTGCTGGGCTGGTATCCCGTTCTGCAGCTTGACTGACAGGCAGGGAAAAACCCGCTGGCGCAGGCGCTGATCAGCGGGTTGTCGGTTAGAAGATGAGAAACAGCAGCAGGAGAATGAGAAGGAGCGGCGCCGCTCCCACGGCGATGGCGAAGAGCACTTTGAGAAAAGCCCAGCCCAACTTGAAGAAGAGGATCACGGGGATGAACAGCAGGAACACCAGGAAGAGCGGTCCTACCACACCCAGCAGAATCAAGCCCACGATGCCCACGATGAAGATGATGGGCACCAGCACTACAGCGGACAGCAGAGACGGGAATCCCTTCACTTCGTAGATCACCTCACCGTCTTGAGTTTCGGTTCTCTTCGTATTCGCACCAGCCTGAAACAGGACCACGAGCCCTAATCCGATCAGCAGCAGGGGCCAAACCACACCGGGCCGCGGGAAGAGGCCGAAATGCTTGCCGAGGAAGTAGGAGCCGAAGAGTATCAGAGCTAGTCCGCCGAGATGTTTACCTTCCATAACAAAAGCCCCCTTTCTAGGTTGAGTATAGCAACCGCAGCCGCGCCCGGCAATTCGCCTCTGGTCCGGATCGGGCTCAGCCTTGAGGCGGAGTTCTCGAACGCAGGAGTGGTCGCACGTGGATCGATTTTCAGCAGTGCTGGAACTCCACCGCCAGCGCTATCCGCAGCACATGCCAGTGGATCTTGTAAAGCTGGCCTACCAAAACGAGTTCGGCCCCGGGCACTTCGTAAGAGACGAACAGGCCAGCTTAACTCGTTTAACAGAAGAATACCGGCAGCTGAAGCCGCGGCCAGAAGGAAGGGACGAACTCTTCGAAGACATCGGGGGAGGGCTGGTGCGGCTGCATCTGCGCGCTCTGGAAGGAACCCTTGCTTTGAGCACGGTCAACCGCTTTTTCGTTCTCACGGCGAAAGAGCCCCGGGGAAGCGTTGAGGGATTAGAGGGTAAGCTGTCTCTTCTGCAGGAACTGCTGTGCGACAGCTCGTTCGACGCGTTTGTTGAGGAATACCGAGCTGCAGGCCGTCCCGTGGTGAGCCACAGCGAGCGATTTCGCAGGCACTATGCGCCAGCCTACCGGGTGGTCAAGGGCGAGTTCGCGCTCTTTTACCCCGTGTTCAGGGAGATAGAGAGGCTGCTTTCCAGGAAGCAGCCCCTTGTGGTAGCAATTGACGGGCGCAGCGGTTCGGGCAAGAGCTCCCTTGCCAGACTGCTGCAGGAAGTGTACGGCTGCAGCACCGTCTCCATGGACCACTTCTTCCTGCGCCCCGAGCAGCGCACCGCGGCCAGGTTGAATGAACCAGGCGGCAACGTGGACTACGAACGCTTTGCCGAAGAAGTCGCGACCAAACTGAAGGGCAGCGAGCCATTCCGCTACCCCGTCTACAACTGCCAGGACGGATCGCTCAAACCGTCGCCTGTGATCGAGCCCGGGCCTTTGACGGTGGTAGAAGGCTGCTACAGCCACCATCCTGCCTTTGCAGCACTTTTCGACCTCAAAGTGTTCCTCACCGTGCCTCTGCAGGTGCAGCGGGAAAGGATCCTGAGGCGCAGCGGGCCTGCGCTGCTCAGGCGCTTTGAAGAGGAATGGATTCCCTTGGAAGAGCTTTATTTCTCGAGGTTTGGCATCGAGGAGCAGAGCCAGATCCGCATCTGCACTCACAGCCCCTGCCGCCGCTAGACTCTTTTCCAGATCAGCTCGGCAAGGGGGCGTTTTGGCACATAGTGCACATCGTCCTCGTCGCGCCAGTAGCGGATATCACCATCGCTTCCCACCGCGGTGAGTTCCACCCGTTCGCCGGGGGCTCCCAAGGCGGCGACCAGTTCGATCTTCAGCCCTTCGGGGATGCCTAGGATCTCTGCCAGCTTAGCCCGGTTGACCGAGGCGAGCAGGCAGGCGCCAAAGCCCTTCTCCCGGGCGCCCAAGATGATGTTCTGGGCCGCCAAACCCAGGTCGATCAGATGGATCTCACGGCCTCCGCTGATGGAGACATCGTTCAGGAAGACAATGTAAGCCGTGGGCTGCTCGTCAGGGTTGGGGCCCGGCCAGTCGGTGAGGTAACCGGCCCACTTCAGACAGGAAAAGACCTGGGGCAGCACCTGGGGATCGCACACCAAAGCGTATTTCAACGGCTGTTTGTTGGAGGCGGCGGGCGCCAAACGGGCCAGTTCAACTAGGTCTTCCAAGTCGGCGAGGGTTGGCGCGGGTTCCTGCTTGAACCTGCGGTAACTGCGAGTCTGGGGCACCAAATCCTTAAGCATGGGCAACCTCCTATTGGGTGTTCTCCAGCATAATCTTCGCCTGACCCAGAGGTTTCCCTTCCTTCGTGGAAAGGGGAAGGTGTTGCATCAAAACTCAGAAAATAGTATAATACAAAAAAGAACTCAGAACAAAAGAAAGGGGGGAACAAGAGCAGGCGGCATGCTGGGGGGAAGCGGTGCCGCCGGAAGCAATCACGGCAGGGCCGGGCGCCCTTCCCACCAAAAACGAGCGATAGACCCTTCGTAAGAAGGGAGCCCGGCGGAAGAACAGAACGGCAGAGGAGCTGGTTCGGCTCCTTTGTCTTTTGTGGGGAAGAAATGACGCAGGAAGCAGCGGGATGATCCGGAATAAGATCAGGAGAACCGTACAGGCAAAGGAAAGGAAGGCGAGGAGCATGACCAGCTTATTCGACATCCAAGGAAAGGTGGTCGTGATCACCGGTGGTACAGGGGTCTTGGGCAGCGAAATGGCTAGGGGGCTGGCCAAGGCGGGAGCCAGGGTCGTGGTGATCGGCCGGGAGGCGGATCGCAGAGATGCTCTCGTAAATGGGCTCACCGGGGCTGGCGCGGAGGCCATGGGCATTCTCTGCGACGTGCTGGATCCCCAAGCCCTCGCGAAGGCCAAAGACGAGATCTTGGCCAGGTTTGGCACCATCGACGTCCTGATCAACGGTGCAGGCGGCAACAGAAAACCTGCCACCACCAGCCCCGATCTGTCCTTTTTCGATCTGCCCGTTGACGACCTGGATTACGTTGTGAGGCTCAATTTTATGGGTACGCTCATACCCAGTCAGGTTTTCGGCAGAGTGTTTGCGGAGAAAGGAGAAGGGGTTATCCTCAACATTTCATCCATGGCCGCCTATACGCCTATGACCAACGTCGTGGGGTACGCAGCGGCCAAGGCTGCCGTGAGCAACTTCACCCAGTGGCTCGCGGTGCACTTCTGCAAGAATTACTCTCCGAAGATCAGGGTCAATGCCATTGCTCCCGGCTTCTTCCTCACGGAGCAGAACCGCTACCTGTTGACCGAAGAAGGAACAGGCCAGCTCACGGCCCGGGGTCACGCCATCATCGAGCACACACCCATGGGCCGCTTTGGCGAGCCCTGTGATCTTGTTGGTACTGTGATCTGGCTCATCAGCGATGCGAGCCAGTTTGTCACTGGAACCGTAGTGCCCATCGATGGAGGTTTCCTCGCCTTTGCCGGTGTATAGGAGCACAGCCCACTAAAGGCCCGTACTGCCCGCCTAAAGGCAGTGCGGGTTTTTTTGGCTTCAGATGGGAAAACTGAGGGAGACACCACCGACAGAACAGGGTGATACGGCTTGGGCTGGAACGGATGGCCCTTTGAACGTGTGGCCATACTCTTAACTTCCCTGGGTTTTCTCCTCATCTTCGTTCAGGTAACACTCCTCCACTACAGGCAGAACTTCCGCCATTGGGCGCAGTGGCTTCCCGTGATCGCGCTGCCGATCCTGGCCGCGGTGGGGCTCCTGCTCAGTGCTTCCAACACAGAATGGGTGCGCAGCGCCTTCCTGGTTCTCTGTGTCGGCGATATTATCGGCGGCTTGTTCGGGTTCTACCTCCATCTACGGGGAGTCGGGAAGCGGGTGGATGGATACCGCCTTCAGAATTTCCTCGTGGGCCCGCCCGTTATCCTGCCCCTGACCATATCGGCCCTGAGCCTCCTGGCTCTTCTGGCCGTCTGCTGGAGTGCGCGCCTGTGAAGAAGATCGAGAGCCTCTATCCCGATTACGATGTTTTGGCACTGCGGGATGAGTGGGATGCTAACACGCGCACCATTGTGAATAAGCGCCTTGGCCCCTTCCAGTTTCAGGTTCTGTCTGGAAGACAGCAGGAACTGGTCAAAGCGGTAGCCACCCAGGTGGCCGTTGAGGACAGAGAGGAAGTATTGACCTGGATCGCCGCCCACGTAGATGAGCAGCTGAGCACGGCCCAGGGCGAGTCCCAGCGCAAGCCAGGCATCCCTCCCCGGAGAGAACTTATCTTAACAGGCCTCGAAGCGCTGGACGAATGGGCCAAGGGCAAGTTTTTCAAGGATTTTCTCAGCATAAAACCCGAACAGCAGCTGGAGTTTTTGGAGCTCCTTGAGGTGGGAGGCCTGCCCCAGGAGAACGGCTGGGATACTGAAAGACAGAAGGAACTGTTCAAAAAGCTCGCCAGCTTGATCATCTCCGCCGAGTACTCCCATCCCTGGGTCTGGTCAGAGATCGGCTATGGGGGTCCAGCTTACCCCCGCGGGTATGTGCGCGTGGAACTGGGACTGACGGATCCTTGGGAACCTAAGCCTTCCGTGGATAGTGGAAAGGGGGAAGGGCGATGACGGACAGCGACTCACGGCAGCGGTGCTGTGACCACTACCATCGAGAGCGCTACCCCCACCTGGAGAAGCGCAAGTTCGGCGGCGAGGAAGCGGACGCGGTGATCGTGGGCTTGGGGGCGGCGGGAGGAGTGCTCCTCTACGAACTGGCCAAGGCGGGTCTAGACGTGGTAGGCATCGAAGCAGGACCTTTTTGGGATCCCCAGTCCGACTTCGCCAGCGATGAACTGCACGCCCAGACCCTGGCTTGGAATGACACGCGCCTGTCAACCGGTCAGAATGCCCTCCAGTTCGGGGCCAACAACTCAGGCCGGGGAGTGGGCGGCGGGACTGTCCACTTCACCGGTGTGTTCTACCGCTTCCAGGAAAGCGACTTCAGGGTGCGCACCCTAGACGGGACTGCCGAAGACTGGCCCATATCCTATGAAGACCTGGCCCCCTATTACGACAAGATCGAGAACGAGATCAAGGTCAGCGGCCCGCGGGAGTTCCCCTGGGGTCCCTTTAACGGCCCTTACCCCTATCCAGAGCGAAGCCCGATCAGCGGCAATGCGGAGATCTTCCGCCGCGGCTGCGAGGCCCTTGGGATCCGCAGCACGACAGCTCCCTTAGCCATCCTCTCGGCACCCTTCGACGCGCGGCCGCCCTGCATCAACCGGGGGTTCTGCAACCAGGGCTGCCTGCCCAACGCCAAGTTTTCGACGCTGATCCACCATGTGCCGAAAGCGATCGCGCTGGGAGCCGAAGTGCTCAGCGACTCCATGGTAACCAGGATTCTTGTGGACCAGCGGGGCAGGGTAAGCGGGGTAGAGTTCAACCACGACGGCAGGTACTACGAGCAGAAGGCGAAAGTGGTTATCGTCTCGGCGTTTGCCGTGGAAACGCCCCGGCTGCTCCTCAACTCAGCCTGCAGCCAGTTTCCTGATGGACTGGCCAACAGCAGCGGGCTCGTGGGTAAGTACCTCATGCCCCACAGCGGACACGATGTCTATGCCCGGTTCGACCAGGAGATCCGCCTCTACAAAGGGACACCCGTCTTGGCAGTCAGCCAAGACTTCTACGGAACAGATCCAAACCGGGATTTCATCCGCGGCTACTCCCTCCATGCCCACGGCAGCAGGCCCCTGGGGATGGCGGTGAAGGCGGCAACCAATGCCGGGATCTGGGGCAGGCGCCTGCGGGAGATCATGCTCCACTGGAACTACTACGCCCGCATCACCCTAGTGGGGGAGGTGCTGCCGGAGATCACCAACTGCGTTACCCTGAGCGGCGAGACAGACGAATACGGGCTGCCCAGGGCAGAGGTGCACTTTGCCTACGGGGAAAACGATCAGAAGCTGATCAACCACGGCATCCAAAAATGCCGCGAGATCCTGGGGGCAGTAGGAGGAAGGGACGCCTTTGTGGTGCCAGACAGCGCGCACCTCATGGGCGGCTGCCGCATGGGAGATGACCCAAGCAGATCTGTGGTGAACAAGTTCTGCCAGAGCCACGACATCCCCAATCTCTACATCTGCGATGCCAGTGTGTTTGTCACATCGGGAGCCGCAAACCCCACCGAGACGGTGATGGCCCTAGCCGCCCGCACGGCCGATCACATCATCCGAGAGGGGAAGAAGCAGGGGTAAGGCCCACCGCCGCCGGTGGGCCTTACCGCGCTCAACTCTTCTTGTTCTGCTTCTTCCTGAAGAAGGAGAGGCTTCCCCAGCCGCCCACAACTGCCAGGTAAAAACCTAGATCATACCACCAGCCCGTATTGGCCGGCTCGTACACGCGGATCGCTTTGTTGAACAAGCCCACGATCAGCGATATGGGAGCCATCCAACCGTGCCAGATACCCCAGAAGAAACCAGCAGGCTTCTCGGGTGTGTTCCTGCCGTCACCGGGCAGGCAGCCCGCTAGAAACAGACAGGCGGCAATGATCACTGCGAGCACAATCATCCTCTTCATAGGCATCGCCTCCTCGCCTGCCCATTTGACAAATGGAGCACAAAGTCCTGGCGAATGGAGGCAAAAACCAGAGTTGTGGCGAATAAAACGGTGAAAAGCGAGTTGAGGACAGATGGGTGGCAGTAACGTGGAACGCACACGGCAGGGGATCGCACCATACTTGGCCGCGGCAGGTTCAGCGGTTATCTTCGGGTTTTCTTTCCTGTTCACCAAAAACGCCCTGGACAACCTTGAGGCCTTCGAGCTCCTAGGCCTTCGGTTTTTCCTGGCGGCAGTGTCCGTCCTGCTCCTGCACAGGTTGAGGCTTATTCAGGTCATGTTGACCTGGGACAAGCTCCGAAGCCTGCTCTTGGTCGCTCTCCTCCAGCCCCTGCTCTACTTCATCTGCGAAACCATCGGGGTGCAGCACACTTCTTCCTCAGTGGCAGGCGTGCTGATCGGCCTGATCCCGGTTGCGGTCGCCGCTTTCTCAGCCCTCCTCCTCAAGGAGCCGGTGAGCAGGAAGCAGTGGGCAGCGATCATCGTGTCGGCCGCAGGCGTCGTCCTGCTGACGTGGCCGCAGCTGCAGGAGGGGCTGGGGGGACTGGGGGGCGTCTTCGCTCTGCTCGGTGCCGTGCTGGCCGGTGCCCTGTACAACACAGTCTCACGCCAGGCCTCGCAGAAGGCGGAGCCGGCAGAGGTAACCTACGTCATGATGTTGGTGGGGGCTGTGGTTTTCAACCTCATAGTCATGACACGGGCAGCGCTCAACGGCGCACCGATCATGTACTTCCGGGTGTTTGCAAGCTCTGAGACCACCTTTGCCCTGCTTTACCTCGGCCTTCTGTCGTCAGTGGGAGCTTTCTTTCTGCTGAACTACGCGCTTTCTCGGCTCAGTGCATCTCGTGCAGCCGTGTTCATCAACCTCACTCCCGTTTTCTCAGTCGCAGCAGGCGTCCTGTTCCGCGGTGAGCGCCTGCTCCCCCTGCAGCTCATGGGTGCGGCCGTAGTTTTGGCGGGAGTGTGGGGAGTCACAAGCGAGAAAAGCCGTCGGAACGGAGGGTAGGAAAGTGAGAATCTCTTCGCTTGAGGGTATCCTAAAGAGCAGACTAGTCGAGATCTTTACTGAGAATTGGGGAAGCCCGAAGATGGTTGTCTCTGGCGTAGTCTATGACTGCTGCGAGCGGAAATCCTCGGCCTGATCACCTATGTGATGAGGGAGGGCGAGTGCGAGATCATGTCCCTCAACAGCCTCGCAGAAGGGAAGGGGATCGGCACCGCACTGCTCAGCGAGGTCGAGAAGGCCGCCCGGGAGCAGGACTGCAGGTTGCTTAAGCTCGTGACCACCAACGACAACACCCATGCCCTGAGGTTCTACCAAAGGCGCGGTTTTGTCCTATCCAAGATCAGCATAGGAGCTGTCGAGGAAGCCAGAAAACTCAAGCCCGAGATACCCCTGATCGGCAGTGACGGGATACCGATCCGGGATGAGATTGAGCTGGTTAAGGTCTTAGGTGATTGACCACGCCGACAACGACTTTCGATCAAAATGGAGGTGGGATAATGAATCGCGATGGCGATGAGTTTGCGAGGCGGAATTATCTTCTTACTATGCGCCTTGCGGCCGCAACCCAGAGGCTACTTCTGCTGGCCCTCAGCCTGCTCGCCCTGGCGGTCATAGCTTCCTTTGCCTTGGGGGTCTATGCAGCGGTTGTACTGGGAGCGTTCTTTACTGCAGTTATCTGGTTAGCCTTAAGTGTGCTGAGCTTCCTTGCTGTGCGGAGACTTGTCAAGAGTTCTCAAGATCTGCTTTCCGCCATCCAAGACCTGATGGAGGCAGCCGAGCAGGAACCAGGACTCAAGGAGGACGAATCCATGCGCCAGCTGCACAAGGACCTGAAGAAGCTGTTTCCCTTCGCCGGGCGCCGAACTCAGCTCCAAAACGCAGATAACGACCGCCGGTAGACTGCCGGCGGTTTTTTACTGCCGCGCTGAAAAAAATCAAGATCTTGAGAAGGAGTTGCTAAGTCCGTGTTGTAATATGATCAGCGAAGCAATCCGAAACGTTTCGGATAGGGGGAGAAGAAACACCCGTTTCTTTTTTGGTTGGGATCCGAAACGTTTCGGATGATGGAGGATGATGGTATGGCTGCCACATTGCGAGACGTGGCCCGTGTGTCTGGTTTCTCGGTGACCACAGTGTCCCGAGCCCTCAACGGCCACAGTGATGTGAATGAAGAAACCCGAAGGCGGATAGTTGAGACCGCGCGGCAGCTCAACTACGTCCCAAATCGCGTTGCCCAGCAGCTGGTAACAAGAAAGGCAAATGCCGTGGGCCTGTACTCACTCGATCGGGAGTCCTTTCTCAACCAGTTCATCGCCTTGATGATCGGCGGCATGATGGATGAGGCGACAAACCACGACTTCAACCTCATGCTCTTCTCCACTCAGCGGCTGAAAACCGCGCAGGAAGCGATCAGCCAGTGCCGGCAGAGGGGCTTGGGCGGGGTAGTGATCTCCGGTCTCAGGACTGATGAACCGTGGCTGGACGAGCTGAACCAAGCGGACTTTCCCATCGTACTGGTCGACGTACCGGTACAGGGGCCGCGGGCGACCTATGTTTCTGTGAACAACGTTCTGGGCGCGCGCAGGGCAGTTGATCATCTCGTTTCTCTCGGTCACCGTACCATCGGCATGATCAACGGCCACAGTGCCGCATGGGTCAGCCATCAGAGGCTTATGGGTTACCAGGAAGCGCTGCGCGCTCACGGACTGGAGATCAGAGACAGCTATGTCTATGAAGGGGATTTCAGCAAGGAGTCGGGCCGCAGAGGTGCTGAGCACCTGCTGAAAGCCAATCCTGAGATCACAGCGCTGTTTGCGGCAAGCGACCTGATGGCCGTGGGGGCCGTGGAGCAGCTGCAGGCTATGGGCTTCTCCGTGCCTGACCATGTGTCCGTAGTCGGTTTTGACGATCAGGATTTCGCTATTCACGTCAGTCCGCAGCTGACTACCATCAGGCAGGACATGTACACCTTCGGCAGGCTGGCGGTACGGGAGTTGATCACCATGATCAACGATACTGCCTACATACCGAAGCATGTGGATCTGCCCTGCGTGCTCGTGCAGCGGGGTTCGACCGGACCTGTGCGCACGATGGGGAGGTGTTGAGGCAGAGGGGGGTTCTGTTAGACGGAGAGCGTTGGTGCAGTGCCGTTAAGTGAAGACGAAAACAACGAGGAGGGTCTAGCTTGAAACGATTGACTTTGGCACTTGTTGTAGTGTTGTTGGTGAGCTTTGCCGCATCCGCTCAGCAGGTCAGGATCGGCGGTCACGGCGGCAGTGACACGATCATCGTTGAAGAGATGATTGAGTTGTTCGTCAAGCCGGCTTTGGAAGGCACGGGCATCACGGTGCAGTATGAGCCCATCTCCGATGACTTCCAGCGGTACATTGTCAACGCCCTCTCGGCAGGAACCGCACCAGATCTGTTCTACATGGACATCTTCTGGGCCGGCTCCCTGATCAGCAGCGGTGTGGTCGAGCCCCTGGATGAGTACATCGCCAAATCTGATGTGCTCAAGGCTGAAGACTTCATCGACACTCTGGTGGACGCTTTCACCTATGAGGGCAAGATCTACGGCATCCCCAAGGACTTCAACACCTTGGCTCTCTTCTACAACAAGGATCTCTTCGACCTGGCTGGCGTGGAGTATCCTTCCAACGACGATACTTGGGATACCCTGTATGAGAAGCTGGAGAAGGTAGCGGCCATCGATCCGAGCATTTACGGCCTCGCTCTGCAGCCCGAATATGCTCGCTTCGGCGCCCTGGCTCACGCTGCGGGCTTTGTGCCGATTGGCCCCGATGGCAAGACCAACCTGTCTGACCCGGCCTTCATCGAAGCCTTCAAGTGGTACACGGGCATGGCTGAAACCGGTGTAGGCGTCATGCCGGCGGACATTTCCCAAGGCTGGGGCGGCGGCGCTCTGGCTTCCGAGCAGGTAGCAGCAGCTCTCGAGGGCGCTTGGATGATCGGCGTGTTCAAGAGCGATGCTCCCAATATGCAGTACGGCGCAACCCTGCTGCCGAAGAACCCAAGGACCGGCCAGCGCGGCAACCTGACCTTCACCGTTGCTTGGGGTATGAACGCTGCCTCCGCCAACAAGGAAGCGGCTTTCAAGGTCCTGGAGATCCTCACCAGCGAAGAGGTTCAGCAGTGGGTTTTGGAGCGGGGACTGGCGATCCCGAGCCGCAAAGCCCTGGCCGACAACCCGTATTTCCTGCAGGACAGCGCGGAAGCCCAGGCTAACCGCATCGTCTTCCTGGGTGCCTCCGATGGCAATGTGCTGCCCTACCGCTTCGGCCAGTACGGCGGCGAGTGGATGGATCCGATCAACCAGGCTCTCTCTGCCGTCATGAGCAAGCAGGCTACTGTGGAAGAGGCTTTGGCCGAAGCCCAAGCTCAACTCGATGCTCTGATGGGACGATAAACGCTTGAGGGACATTTGGGGTTTCCCCAAATGTCCCCTTTTGAGGAGGTACCGACATGGGCAGGGTATCATCCGCACGGCTGAGAGAAAAAGTGGCTCCCTACGTTCTCCTGGCTCCTTTCTTGTTTTCGCTGATCGTGTTCTTTGGCTACGCCTTTGCCCGGGTGGTCTACTTCAGCTTTACTGAATACGACCTCTTCTCAGCGCCGCGGTGGGTGGGCTTGAAGAACTACTTGAACATCTTCCGGGATCTGGACTTTACCCGGGCCATGAAGAACTCGCTCACCTTCATGCTGGTGGTGACTACAGCCCAGACGATCATCGCTCTGCTTTTAGCACTTTTCCTCAATCAAAAGGTGCGGGGCATCAAATTCTTCCGGGCGGCCTATTACATGCCAAGCGTAGCTTCTTCGGTTGTTGTCACCTTGATCTTCATCTGGTTTTTCCAAAAGCGGGGCGTGCTGAACTTCTTGATCACCAAGTTCAAGGAGTACCAGGCGATCATCTGGCTCTTCCTGCTTATCGCAGCGGGGATTAACATCTTGCTCGTGGCATGGGAGAAACTGCGCCGCAGGCCCGTTTCCCTATTTGAGCCGAGCTTCGCGTTCCTTGGAATACTTGTTTCTTTTATCGTGGTCTTCAGTGCGGTGCGCTTCGGGTTTCTTGCGCCCCGGGAAGTGCAGCCGGCGGAGATCATCTGGTTTAACACCACAAAGACCTGGCCCGACTTCTTGGGATCGCTGTCTTTTTCGATCCCCTTAGGCGCCATCATGATCTTCAACATCTGGACCACGGCGCCGACCTTCATGCTTCTTTACCTGGCAGGGCTGCAGGATATTCCCCGGGAGCTGTACGAAGCGGCGCAGGTTGACGGAGCTGAAGGATGGCACATCATCCTGCACATCATCGTCCCGCAGCTCAAGCCGATCACGTTCCTCGTGGTAACCATGGGGCTCATCGGTACGCTGCAGATGTTCGACCAGGTGGCGATCCTGGGCAGCCAAGCTCCCCGCAGTGCCGTAATCACTTTGGCCTATTACATCTATTCCAATCTCTTCCCGGGTTCGTCCACGCCGCGGGTAGGCATGGCCAGCGCCTCGGCTATGTTCCTAGCACTCTTAACTGCTTTGATCGTCTACGCTCAGAGAAGGGTTATAGGAGGGGAAAGCGACAATGCATGATCTCAAGGCAAGGCGTTGGGCCAATGTGGCTGCCATATACTGCTTTCTGCTCCTCCTGTCTGTCCTCTTCATGGGGCCATTTGTCTTTGCTTTTCTCTCAAGCCTTAAGGACAACCCCACCGAATGGCCGCCGAGCCTGCTGGTGAACCAGCTGCGCCCTGCGAACTGGGCCGCCAGTTACCGGCTGGCCAAACAGGGCGGCGGGAACGGCTTTACGGGCGGGATGGGGCCCGGAGGCAGCCTCGAGTTTGAGGTGACCTACTGGACCTCCCCGGACCAAGAACCCGTTCCTCCCGATATTGTCATACCCAAACGTGTCCAGGGCGGTGCAGTCATGGCGCTGCGCGTAACGCACTGGGCGGCGGACTATGTTCAGGTAGCCGACCTGGAGGAAGTGAGGCGTGAGCCCAGCGCAGACGGTTTCCTGACCACCTACCGGTTCCGGTTGGTGAACACTGGTGATGTGGCTCTCGACACGGTGCCCATGGATCTCACGGTACCCATGCGCCAGCAGTTCGTCTCTGCCACCCTTTCGCCCAACCGCATTGAAAGGCTCGGACGGACCCAGAGCTGGAACAACGTGAGTGCCGGTTTGCTTCCCTACGTCTTCGGCAACTACGCGCGGGTGTTTCGGGAGAACTACAGCGTGAGCACGGGACGGGGACTGTTCCTTCTCTGGATCCGCAACTCCTTTTTCCTGGCGATCACGCGGGTGCTCACTACGCTGCTCTTTGCCTCCATGGCAGGCTATGCCTTGGCCCGCTTGGACTTTAGGGGGAAGGGAGCCATTTTCGCCTTCCTGCTGTTCTCCATGATGATCCCGCAGCAGGTCACCTTCATCTCCAACTACCTGGTGCTGAGAGATGGAGTCTTCGGCCTCTCCCGTCTCTTTGGGATGCCTACACTGCTCAACACCTACGCCGGTTTGATCATCTCGGGGCTGGTGGGAGCAAGTTCAGTGTTCATCATGAAGCAGTTTTTTGAGCGCCTGCCGGCCAGCATGGAAGAGTCGGCTCGTATAGACGGGGCCAGCACCTACACGGTGTTCTTCCGGATCATGCTGCCTCTGGCCAAGCCGCCTTTAGGGGCTTTGACGATCCTCACTTTCCAGGGAGTCTGGAACGAGTTTTTCTGGCCGCTCGTTGTGATCACCTCGCCGGCCGACAAATATCCGTTGACCATCGGACTGCTCAACCTGCAGCGTGCCTACGGGTCCGCCACTTTCGATTGGGGGCCGATCCTGGCCGGAACGTTCATATCTGCGCTACCAGTCATCGTCTTGTTCATAGTCTTCCAGCAGTATTTCGTAGAAGGAATCAGTTTCTCAGGAACAAAGGGCTAGGAGGAAAACGCACATGGAGTTTGATCCCCGCTGGGATTTGGTAGAAGAAAAGCTGAGTAACAATATAGGGCATTACGAGAGTTTGTTCACTTTGGCCAACGGCTACCTGGGAACGCGCGGCGCAACCGAAGAAGGCCGCAGAGAGCGGACGCCCGGCACCTTCCTCGCCGGGCTCTTTGACGCGGCTCCCCGGGAGGTCACTGAACTGCCCAACCTGCCAGATTGGCTCAGTGTGGAGTTCAGCCTGGCCGGTGAGCGCCTGGACTTGACCCAAGGTGAGATCTTGGATTACTACCGGGTGCTCCGCTTGAAGGATGGCACATTGGAGCGCTTTGTGCGTTGGAAAAGCCCCCAGGGCCGCATCAGCTGCCTGCACTTTTCCCGTTTTGTGTCCATCGCTGACCATCATCTCGCTGGGCAGCGCTGTGAGATCATCCCCGAGAACTACTCGGGAACCATTCGGCTCGTCTCACGCCTTGACGGCCAGGTGACCAACAGCGGTACGCAGCACCTGGCTCCGGTGGAAGCCTCAACCTTCCCGGGGCGGGGCATCTACCTGATGAGCGAGACCTACGAGGCAAAGCATCTGGTGGTGCAGGCTGCCGCCCATCGGCCGGAAGGCCCCATCCTTGGCGAAGGATATGCCAACGGGCAGCGGCGCATCGATTACTGGGTGGAACTGGAAGCCGAGGCCGGCCGCAGCCTGGCCCTGGAGAAGCTGGTCACCACCCACAGCTCCCGCGATCTCGAACTGGAAGGCATGCAGAAAAGCCAGGAACTGCTTCTTGCCTGGGCTCTAAACGCCAATGAGCGGGCTCAGCAGCTGGGTTTCCAGCGAGCCCTTGAGGAGCACGTGCTGGCCTGGCAGCAGCGCTGGGAGAAAGCGGATCTCGTTATTGATGGGCCCGATTTCGACCAACTTGCGCTGCGCTTTGCCCTTTTCCACCTCATGCAGATGGCATCGTGGCATGATCACCGGGTGAGCGTGGCGGCGAAGGGCCTCAGCGGTGAAGGCTACAGGGGGCATGTCTTCTGGGATACGGAAATCTTCATCCAGCCCTTTTTCCTCCATGTCTTCCCGGAAGTCGCCCGCATGCAGCTTCGCTACCGCCACCACACACTGCCGGGCGCGCTGCGCAAGGCCCGGGAAAACGGTTATGAAGGAGCCATGTACCCCTGGGAAAGCGCAGAAACAGGGGATGAGACGACGCCCACCGTTGGCGCGATCGATTTTGAGACCAGAAAGCCGATCCCCATCCTCACGGGCAAGTACCAGCAGCACATCACCGCTGACATCGCCTACGCCATCGCCCGTTACCTGGAGGTAACCGGGGACAAGCAGTTCCTGGAGGAGTACGGAGCAGAAGTGGTGCTCCTCGGTGCCCGGTTCTGGGCCAGCCGGGTGGAGTATAGCGCGGCGGAAGACTGCTATGACATCAAGGCGATCATGGGCCCCGACGAGTACAAGGAAATAGTGGACAACAACGCTTACACCAACTTACTCGTGCAGAAGCACCTGCTCTTCGCCGGTAAGGTCCTAAGCGAGCTCACCAGCTCCGCAATCATTGAGAGGTGGGGCTTCTCCCAGGCAGAAGGGGAGAAATGGGCGGAGATAGCGGCTAAGATCCGCCTGCCGAGGCGGGGCGATCTCCTGGAGCAGTTCGATGGATTCCTGAAGCTTAAGGAGATCGATGTGCTGAAGTACCGGGACACCCCCGGCGCCCTGCAGAAAGCCTACAGCTGGCGGCAGATCACGGGGTCCCAGGTTCTCAAGCAGGCTGATGTGGTCATGCTCCTGCACCTCCTGCCCGAGGAGTTCACCGCGGCGGAGAAAAAGGCAAACTGGGACTTCTACGAACCCAAGACCATGCACGACTCGTCTTTGAGCGCGGCGATCCACAGTGCGGTTGCCTGTGAACTGGGGCTTGCGGAGGAGGCTTACCGCTACTTCCAAAAGGCCAGCCGCATCGATCTGGGTGACGGGCTGCAGAACAGCGCCCACGGCCTCCACGCCGCTTCCCTGGGCGGCCTGTGGCAGGCCGCGGTGCACGGCTTTGCCGGAGTGCGCATCGCGGAAGGCGTGCTGCACATAAGCCCGCAGCTTCCCGAGGTTTGGGCGGGCCTGCGCTGCAGGCTGCAGGTGGGCGGCCTGCTGCTGGGGCTGGAGATCACCAAGACTGGGGTGCAGGTAACGCCCCTTTCAGGCGCCGGCGAGGTGAGAGTGCAGGTCGGTTCCCAGACCACTTTGGTGTCCCATGCGGGCGGCAGCGTGCAGTTTACCTACGCCTCTTAAACAGGCGAAAAGGCGCGTGAAAAGAGCATAATCTGGCAGAAACGGGCGATTTTGACAACTGTCCCAGATCTGTAGTATAATGTTAACCACACATAGCCGGTGTTGACCCAAGGCTTTTACAGCTGAAGAGGAGTGCAGTAAGGCGGGGTGGTGGGCATTGGTGCCTTCACCCTGCTTTTTTACACCCTCGGAACAACGACAAAACGGCTGAGGTTCGTATGGACCTACGGAAAGGAGATGGCATGAGCAAAAGAGAGATAGCATTGAGGAGAGCTGAGCAGCTCAAAGAGGCGATCAAGGACTACCTGCAGACGAAGGACACTATTCCCAGGGGCATGGCGCCTGCGCAGCAGGAGCAGTACAGGAGGCAGAAGGCTAAGATCCTTGCTCTTCTTGGTGGCTCTGAAGAAGACTGGGATGACTATCGGTGGCAGCTGAAGAACAGGGTTTCCGATGTGGAGGTGCTGCGCCAGATCATAGACTTGGCCGAGGAGGAAGCTGAGGCCATCCGCCAGGTGGGAAAACAGTTCCGCTGGGCGGTTTCCCCATACTACCTGGCTCTGATCGATCCTGAGAACTGCTATGACCCCGTTAAGCTGCAGGCTGTACCCACCGGCGCTGAGCTGGACACCGGCGGGAAAGCCGATCCCATGGGGGAGGAATACACTAACCCCGCTGGCAGCATAACCCGGCGCTATCCAGACCGAGTGATCATAAACGTTACGAATCAGTGTGCCATGTACTGCCGGCACTGTCAGCGCCGGAGGAATATCGGCACCAAGGATTTCCACACTACAGAGAAGAAGCTCGCGGAATCCATAGCGTATATCGGCGCTAACCCAGAAATCCGGGATGTGCTGCTGACCGGCGGCGATGCGCTGATGCTTTCCGATCAGATTTTGGATTGGCTGCTGGGAGAACTCCAGGCCATTCCTTCTGTTGACTATGTCCGGATCGGCACCAGAGTCCTGGTGACTATGCCGCAGCGCATCACAGACAGCTTAGTGGAGGTTTTAAGGAAGCATCCACCGCTTTATATCAACACGCAGTTCAACCATCCCAAAGAGGTTACTCCAGAAGCCCAAGCGGCCTGCAGCAAACTGGTCAACGCCGGCATCCCTCTAGGCAATCAAGCGGTCCTGCTCAACGGGATCAACAACGATAAGTATGTGATGCGCCTCTTAAACCAGGAGCTGCTCAAAATCAGGGTGCGGCCCTACTACATCTTCCATGCGAAAGAAGTGGTGGGCACCAAGCACTTCAACACCTCGATCGATGATGGGATCGAGATCATGGAATACCTCCGGGGCTACACCTCCGGCATGGCTATTCCCACCTATATCCTCAACGCGCCGCAGGGGTACGGCAAGACGCCCCTCGGCCCGCAGTACCTTCTTTCCCGGGGCAAGCGATCAATCAAGATCAGGACCTGGGAAGGCAGGGTCTTCGACTATCCCAATGAGCCGACCGCGGATCTTAAGCAGATCCTAGAGTCCTGAAAAGCAAGCCCGGGTCATCCCCGGGCTTGCGCCATATTTAGAACAGTTTGTGGATGAAGAGGCCGCTCAGCAGTTTGGGTTCGAACCAGGTGGACTTAGGGGGCATGACCTGGCCCCTGTCAGCAACGGCGAAGAGCTCTTCAATGGAGGTGGGGTAGAGGGAAAAGGCCACCTGCCTGTCTTCCCGGCAGCGCCGCTCCAGCTCTTTCAGCCCGCGGATCCCCCCAACGAAATCGATCCTCTCATCTCTCCTCGGATCCTGGATCTTGAGGATGGGGGCGAGGAGGTGATCCTGGAGAATAGACACGTCCAGGCTCTTCACCGGGTCATCTCTGGGCACAAGCCCAGGATGGGGAGTGAGCTTGTACCACCGGCCGGCAGTGTACATCCCGAAGGTGCCCTTCTGCTCAGGAGCGTAGGGAGAGGCCGGGGCCTGTTCGAGTGCAAAGCGTTCCTCAATCTGCTGGAAGAATTCTTGGGAGGACAGCCCGGCCAGGTCCTTCACCAGGCGGTTGTAAGGAAGGATCTTAAGGTCCGAAGCGGGGAAGAGGACGGAAAGGAAATAGTTGAACTCCGCTTGGGGATCAGGGCTCTGCTCCCGCAGTTCCCGTCCGACCCGGACTGCCGCGGCCGAGCGGTGGTGCCCATCGGCGATATAGAGGCAATCCACCGCGGAAAAGAGGTGTTCCAGCTCGGCGATGGTCTCCCGAGAGTCCACAAGCCAGCAGAGGTGATCCACCCCGAAAGCGCTGAACTGGTAAAGGGGCTCGTGGGTTTTCACCCAGCTATCGATCAGCTGCCTGATCTCCTCCCGATCGCGGTAGGCTTGGAAGATGGGGCCCGTCTGGGCCTGCAGTGCCTTAATGTGTTCGACCCGGTCTTGTTCTTTGTCGGGCCTGGTAAGCTCATGCTTCTTGATCACGCCGTTGATGCAATCATCCACAGCGGTGCAGGCCACGAGTCCGGTCTGGACCCTCCCGCCCATGACCTGGCGGTAGATGTAGAAGTACGCCTGCTCGTCCTGGATCAGGTGCTGTTTCTCCAGCATCTTTTCAAAGATCTCCCGGGCTTTGGCGTAGACCCGCGGGTCATGGGGATCCATCATCTCGGGGAAGTTGATCTCTGCCCGGTCGATGCGCAGGAAGGAGAGCTCGCTGCCCTCCACCATCTCTTTGGCTTCCGCTGAGCTCATCACATCGTAGGGCAGAGCGGCGATCGCCGCTGCGAGTTCGGCTCGGGGCCGCACGGCCCGGAATGGCCTGACGACAGCCATGGTGATCCTCCTCTCTGGATGGCTTCAGTTCACTCTGTTGCGCACCGGCCTGCCCATGGCGAAGTTGAGCACTTCCTCAGCCACCACGCGGGCCACTTTCAGCTGGGCTTCCCTGGTAGAGGCCGCGATATGAGGGGTGGCAGTCACCTGTTCCATCTGCATCAGCTCGTAGCTCTCCGGCGGCTCTTGGGTGAAGACGTCGAGAGCGGCCGCGGCGATATGCCCGCTGTCGAGAAGACGCTTGAGCGCCGCTTCGTCCACGATCCCGCCCCGGGCGGCGTTGATGATCATCACTCCAGGTTTGGTCTTCCTGAGGTTCTCCTCGCCCAGCAGCCCTTTCGTCTCCGGCGTGGCGGGAGTGTGCACGGTGATAATATCCGACGATGTAAGGATCTCCTCCAGGCTGCTTGCTTGGGCACCTGCTGCCCCTGCCTTCTCTGGAGTGATGGAGCGGCTGTAGGCCAGCACATTCATCTCAAAGGCCCGGGCCCGCTTGGCCACTTCCTGGCCGATGCGGCCGAAACCGATGATGCCAAGGGTCTTGCCGAAAAGCTCGCTTCCCATAAAGGAACTGCGGTCCCACTCACCCCGGCGGATGGAGGCGTTGGCCAAACAGAGCTTGCGGACCATGGCCAGCATCAGGGCAAAGGTATGCTCCGCAGTGGCGATAGTGTTGGCGTCCGGTGCGTTGACCACGACCAGGCCCCGCCTGGTCGCGGCAGGCACATCGATGTTGTCCACGCCGACTCCCGCCCTGCCGATGATCTTGAGCCCGGCCATCTTCTCCATGACCGCGTCCGTTACTTTGGTGGCACTGCGCACCAGGAGTGCATCATAGGTGTCAAGGTCTTTGGCGTCATCCACGCTTTTCTCCACGATCTCAACCTGGCCGCTCTCCAGGAGGGGAGCGAGGCCTTCCTTGGCGATCTTGTCGGAAACCAGCACACGGAACATGGGCATCCTCCTCTGCAGACCGTTTTCTAGGGTTCTCTTATTATATCACACCATTTCCCGAGAATGGAAATTGGTTTCCAGGTAGTGGAATTGTGATAAGATGAAAGCACAACAACCTACGATGGGAGGAGGCATTGGAATGAAAAGAGCGTACAACTTCAACGCTGGACCGGCCGCCCTGCCTTTAGAGGTCCTCCAGGAGGCCCAGGCAGAACTTCTGGACTTCCAAGGCACGGGCATGTCTGTGATGGAACTGAGCCACCGGAGTAAGGAGTACGAAGCCGTGCACGAGGAAGCTGGAAGGCTGCTGAGGGTGCTCTTGAACGTGCCCGATGACTACAGCATCCTCTTCCTGCAGGGCGGAGCGAGCCTTCAGTTCTACATGGTTCCCCTGAACCTCCTGGGCGAGGGTCAGACTGCCAGCTACGTCCTGACCGGTTCCTGGTCGGAAAAGGCTTTAGAGGAGGCAGCAAAGGTCGGCCAGATCAAGATCGCGGCCAGCACCGAGGAGGAGCGGTTCCGGCGCATCCCCCACCAGGAGGAACTGGCGATCAGCGGGGACGAAGCCTACGTGCATATCACGTCGAACAACACCATCTTCGGCACCCAGTGGCAGCAGTTTCCGGACACCAAAGGCGCGCCCTTGGTTGCCGACATGTCCAGTGACATCCTGTCAAGGCCTTTTGATGTGAGCCAGTTCGGGCTCATCTATGCTGGAGCCCAGAAGAACCTCGGCCCCTCGGGGGTGATGGTGGTGATCATCCGCTCAGACCTCCTTGAGCGGTCGCAGGAAGGCCTGCCGGTGATGCTGAGCTATGCCACCCATGCCCGGAGCAGATCCCTTTACAATACGCCGCCCACCTTCGCCATTTACCTCTTGGGCAAGGTGCTGGGCTGGGTGGAACGTCAGGGAGGGGTGGCTAAGATCGCCGCACAAAACGAGCTCAAAGCCAAGATCCTCTACGATGCGGTCGACCAGAGCGGCGGCTTCTATAAAGGACATGCGGAGCCGGACAGCCGCTCCAGGATGAACGTCACCTTCACGCTGCCCTCCGCTGAGCTGGAAAAGGAGTTCCTGGCAGCAGCGAAGGAAGCAGGCTTTGTCGGCTTGGCCGGGCACCGTTCAGTGGGCGGCTGCCGCGCGTCCATCTACAACGCCGTGTCCGTTGAGGCCTGTGAGGCCCTGCGTGATTTCATGATCGCCTTCAAAGCGAAACGTTAAAACGCTCAACCTGCGCCCCCACACCTTGCCCTGCCGCTTCCAAAATGTTAAAATAAAAGCAAGATTAGAAATGTAAGGGTAGAATTCTTTATAATTATGCGAAGTGTGGTTATAAAAACACATGGAGCAGAAGGAGGCGGCGTATGTCCAGGTTCAAGGTCATCATCATGGGGGCTGCGGGTAGGGATTTCCACAACTTCAACACCTACTACCGCGACAACGAGCGTTACGAGGTAGTAGCCTTCACCGCCACGCAGATCCCGGATATTCACGGGCGGAAGTACCCTCCGGAACTGGCAGGCAGGCTCTACCCCAACGGCATTCCCATCTACCACCAGGGCGACCTCTCTGACCTGATCAAAAGGCACGACGTGGATGAATGCGTTCTCTCTTACAGCGATGTGGCCTATGAATACGTTATGCACCTCAGCGCACTGGTGAATGCAGCCGGAGCTAACTTCGCGCTGCTCGGACCGAAGCATACCATGCTCAAGAGCAGCAAACCGGTGATCGCGGTCTGCGCCACCCGGACCGGGACAGGCAAGAGCCAGACCTCCCGCCGGGTTGCAGAGATCCTGCTGCGGCGGGGCATCCGGGTGGTTGCGGTGCGCCATCCCATGCCCTATGGTGATCTCGCGGCACAGCGCGTGCAGCGTTTTGCCAGCATCGAAGATCTTGCCAGGCACAACTGCACCATTGAAGAAATGGAAGAATATGAGCCGCACATCGTGCGGGGCAACGTGGTTTACGCCGGTGTGGACTACGAAGCCATCCTGCGGGCCGCGGAGAACGACCCCGCAGGCTGCGATGTGATCCTCTGGGACGGCGGGAACAACGACTTCCCGTTTTATCAGCCCGATCTGTTCATCACTGTGGCCGATCCGCACCGAGCGGGGCATGAACTGAGCTACTACCCCGGGGAAGTGAACCTGCGGCTGGCCGATGTGGTGGTGATCAACAAGATCGACAGCGCTCAGCCCGAGAATGTGGAAATGGTGAGGCGCAACATCCGCCAGGTGAACCCTGGAGCTCTGGTCATCGACGCGGCCTCGCCGATCCGGGTGGAAAACCCGCGGCTGATCCAGGGGAAGCGGGTGTTGGTTGTGGAAGACGGCCCCACGCTCACCCACGGTGAGATGAAGATCGGTGCCGGCACCATCGCTGCCCAGAAATTCGGTGCGGCGGAGATCGTCGATCCCCGCCCGCATGTGGTCGGCAGGCTTGCGGAGACCTTTGCTCTCTATCCCCATATCGGCGCCCTGCTGCCGGCCATGGGTTACAGCGCTGAACAGAGGGCCGATCTCGAGGCCACCATAGCAAGGGTGGACTGCGATGCAGTGATCATCGGCACGCCCATCGATCTCAACCGGGTGATCGCGATCAAAAAGCCGAATACGAGAGTGTTCTACGACCTGCAGGAGATCGGCAGCCCCAATCTCGAAGAGATAATGTACGAGTTTGTTGAGCGCCACAGACTGGGCCGGTAAAGGCGGTCCGGCACGGCCAGAAGGAGATGATGTCCTTGGCCAGGACAGAAGAGTTCATCCGTGAAGTGGAGCAGTACAGCGCACGCAACTACAACCCCCTGCCAGTGGTCATCAAAAAGGGCGAAGGGGTGTGGGTGTTTGATATCGAGGGCAACAGGTACCTGGATATGCTCTCGGCTTACTCGGCGGTGAATCAGGGCCACCGGCATCCCAAGATCATCCAGGCCCTGATATCTCAGGCGGAGAAGATCACCCTCACATCCCGGGCTTTCCACAATGAAACCATGGGGCCTTTCTTGAAGAAGCTCTGCGAGATCGCAGGCTATGAAAAAGCCCTGCCCATGAACACAGGGGCCGAGGCCGTGGAGACCGCGATCAAAACCGCACGCAAGTGGGGGCAGCTGAAGAAGGGAGTTCCAGAAAACCAGGGCGAGATCATCGTCTGCGAGAACAACTTCCACGGGCGCACCGTGACCATCATCAGCTTTTCCAGTGAGGAACAGTACCGTTTTGGTTTCGGGCCCTTCACTCCAGGTTTTGTGACCGTACCCTTCGGAGATGCCGCGGCACTGGAAGCGGCCATCGGACCGAACACGGTAGCGGTCTTGGCCGAGCCCATCCAGGGGGAAGGCGGGGTTCTCGTTCCGCCCGACGGCTATTTAGCCAGGATGCGGGAGCTGACAAGGAAGCACAACGTGCTCATGATGCTTGATGAGATCCAGACCGGCCTGGGGCGCACAGGGAAGCTGTTCGCCTATGAACACGAGGGGGCAAAACCCGATGTGCTCATCCTGGGCAAGGCTCTGGGGGGCGGGGTGTACCCCGTCTCTGCCGTCCTGGCCAGCGGGGAAGTGCTGGGAGTCTTTGCCCCCGGCGACCACGGTTCCACTTTCGGCGGGAATCCGCTGGGCGCGGCTGTGGGCATCGCTGCGCTGGAGGTTCTGCTGGAAGAGGACCTGCCAGGGCGCGCGAACGAACTGGGCCGTTACTTTACCGCAGGGCTTGAAGACATAAACAGCCCCTACGTCCGGGAGATCCGGGGCAAGGGGCTGCTCATCGGAGTAGAGATCAAGAAGGAGTACGGTTCTGCCCGGCCTTTCTGTGAAAGGCTTATGGCTGAGGGGCTGCTCTGCAAGGAAACCCATGAGCAGACGATCCGCTTCGCTCCTCCCTTGGTGATCACAAAAGAGGATATAGACTGGGCTCTTGAGCGCATCAGGAAGGTGCTTGGGGCCTAGAGGAACAGCAGGAACACTCCTGCGATGGAGACCAGTGCTCCCATGACTTCTTTGGGGAGCACTTTCTCTTTAGCGATCAACACGGCGAACGGGATGATCAGCACGGGAGAAATGGAGGTCAGAGACGAAACGATGCCTGCCTGGGTGCGCTGCAGGGCGATGAGGACCGCTGACACCCCGACAAAGGGTCCCAAAACAGCGCCGAGGGAGATGCATCCCAGGGCTTTGCGGTCTTTGAGAGCTGCAGCCATCTCCGGCCACTTCCTGCGGAAAGTGATGATCAGGGTGAAGGCGGCAAAGGCCGCAAGAAGCCTGATCTGGGTAGCTGCCAGCGGGTTGTAGGAGCCCATGCCCAGCTTGCTGAAAACCATACCCAGGGCGTCACCAAGTGCTCCGAGAAAGGCAAAGACTACTCCCCGCAGCGGCCGGTTGAGCTTGACCTTTTTCTCCTCGGGATTGCGGCTCAGGATGACGATGGAAATCCCGAGCATAACCAGGAAGATGCCGAACAGCCCCGAGGGCGGTATCCTTTCGCCCAAGACGATATAGCTGACCAGGGCGGTTATCGGCGGCCCCATGGACTTGATCAGAAGCGAAATCCGGGCACCGATCTCAACATACGCCTGGAAGAGGAAGATGTCCCCGAAAACGAAGCCTACCAGGCCGGAGATGGTCAGCCAGAACCAGGCCTCTGGCGCCGCATCGGTGGGCAGGGGCAGGCCCCTGCTCAGCCAGGCGGAAAGGGCCAAAAGGGGAAAGGCTACAAAGATGCGCAGGTAAGTCACGGCCAGCGATCCGACCCGTCTGCCCGCTGTTTCGAATGCGATGGAGTTGAGACACCAACAAAAAGCGGCGGTGAGCGCCGCCAGTTCGCCGATATGGGCTGCTGCGTTCATCGACCTCGGCTCCTGCTGCTGCGTAGTGCCATACTGAGTATCATTATATCCCCGCCGCCAGCTTCTGGTAAAGGAGGGATCGCTGCCCCATCGGAGAAATTAAGCAGCAGGTAACAACGGCGATCGAGGAGGGAGCCGGGCACATGCTCAAGTGGTGGCAGGAGCGCGTGGTCTACCAGATCTGGCCCCGCAGCTTCCAGGACAGCAATGGCGATGGGATCGGCGATCTGCAGGGGATCATCGCCCGTCTCGATGACCTGAAGGATCTGGGGGTGGGGGTGATCTGGTTGAGTCCGATATACCCGTCGCCCAACGCGGATTATGGCTATGATATCAGCGATTACAAGGCGGTCAGCCCCGAGTTCGGCACCATGGCCGATATGGAGCAGCTCCTGGCTGAAGCGGCCAAGCGGGATATCAAGGCCGTACTCGATCTCGTGATCAACCACACTTCTGATCAGCACCGCTGGTTCCAGAGCGCCCGGGACAAGAACAGCCCCTACCGCGACTACTATATCTGGCGCCCGGGCAGAGGCGGCAGGCCGCCCAACAACTGGATGAGCTTCTTCGGCGGCTCTGCCTGGGAGTACGACCCCCAGAGCGGCGAATACTACCTGCACCTTTTCGCCAAGAACCAGCCCGATCTCAATTACCGCAACCCCAAGGTGCTGGAGGAAGTGAAGGATATCCTGCGCTTCTGGCTGGATAAGGGAGTGGCCGGGTTCCGGTGCGACGTGATCAACCTCATCTGGAAATCCAGCTTGGCCGACGGCCGCAGGCGTATCGGCCTTACGGGCCTGGAGCACTACCTTTCCCAGGAAGGCTGCCACGAGATCCTGCGCACACTGCGCAGGGACGTTCTCTCCCACTACGACTGCTTTACGGTGGGCGAGACCTGCTTCGTCACGCCTCAGATGGCTCTGGATTTCACCCTCCCGGAGCGCCAGGAGCTGGATATGGTGTTCAACTTCGAGCACATGGGCGCCGATGAGTTCATGCTCAAGTGGTTCAAACGGCGGTTCAGCCCCGAACGGCTTGCCCGCGCGCTCACCAAATGGACGACACAGGTCCCCTGGAATGCCCACTATTTGGAGAACCACGATCAGCCGCGCTCTGTCTCCCGCTTTGGCGATGAAGGGACGTACTGGGAGAAATCTGCGAAGCTGCTCTGCGTTCTCCTGCTTACCCTGCGGGGCACTCCCTTCATCTACCAAGGCCAGGAAATCGGGATGACCAACTTCGATTACACCGGCATGGATCAGATCAAGGACATCGAGTCCCACAATATCTACAACCTGGCCAAGCGCCTGGGTATTCCCCCGGGCCTGCGGTGGAAGATGATCAAGGCCTCTTCCCGGGATAACGCCCGCACCCCCATGCAGTGGAGCGCCGAGCCCAATGCCGGGTTCACCACGGGTACGCCCTGGATCAAGGTGAACAGCAACTACCGCAGGATCAATGTGGAAGCCCAGCGGGGTGATCCCAATTCCATCCGGAGCTTCTACAAGCAGATGATCGCCCTGCGGGGAGGTAGCGAGATCCTCAAAGCAGGCGATTTCCAGGCAGTGAAGATAGCCAAAAACCTCTTTGTCTTCCGGAGAAGCAGAGACGGGAAGTCCCTCTTGGTGCTGCTCAACTTCTCGCCGGAAGTGGCAGACGCACAGTACGGGGGAGAACTGGTGATTTCCAACTACGACCGGGAGCGTTATGACGGCAGGCTGCAGCCCTATGAGGCCGTTGTCTTGAGCGAGCAATAGGAGGATAACTATGGAAAAGGCAGCCAAGCGCAACATCTACGCCTTTGGTTTGGGAACAGTGGGCCGGGATATGGTCTACGCCATGGTGAGCATGTACCTCATGTACTACCTGACCGACATCCTCACCGTCCCCACAGCCACCCTGTGGTGGATCAACGGCATCATCCTGATCGGGCGCATCTTCGATGCCCTAAATGACCCCATTATGGGCGTCATCGTGGACAACACCCACACCAAGTACGGTAAGTTCAAGCCCTGGATCGTTTTCGGCGCCCTCAGCTCCGGGCTGATTACCATCGCCCTGTTCAGCGACTTCGGCCTCAGTGGTACCAGCTTCGTCGCAGTCTTCGGAGTGCTCTTCATCCTGTGGGATCTGGCCTATACCACCAACGATATCTCCTACTGGTCCATGCTCCCAGCTCTCAGCGTCAACCAGAGCGAGCGGGAGAAGATCGGATCCTTTGCCAAGATCTGCGCCAACATCGGCCTCTTCGCTGTAGTGGTGGGGCTGGTGCCGGTGACCAACATGCTCGGAGCAAGGCTGGGCAGCATGGTGCAGGCCTATCACGTGTTCACAGCAGCAGCGGTTGTGCTGATGTGGCTTGGCCAGGCCATCACCGTCGTGGGCGTCAAGGAGAACCGGGAGATCTTCAAACAGGAGGAAACCACCACCCTGCGGGGGATGATCAAAGCCATCGCCGACAACGACCAGCTGCTCTTTGTCTCTCTCGCCATGGCTCTGTTCATGATCGGGTATGTGACCACAACCAGCTTCGGCATTTACTTCTTCAAGTACGCCTACCGGGATGAAGCGATGTATTCAGTCTTTGCCCTCATCTTGGGGGTGTGCCAGCTCGGTGCGCTGGCGGTGTTTCCCCTTTTCAGCAAGCGTTTCAGCCGGGGCAGCCTCTACAGGGCAGCTGCTCTCCTCGTGGTCGCAGGTTATCTGGTCTTTTTCTTCGCACCCATGAACATGCTGGTAATTGGCCTTGCGGGGATCCTTATCTTCCTGGGTGAAGCCTTCATCCAGATGCTCATGCTCATGTTCCTCACCGATACGGTGGAGTACGGCCAGTGGAAGCTGGGCAAGCGCAATGAGAGCGTGACCTTTTCCCTGCAGCCCGTGATCTACAAGCTGGCGGGAGCGATTGCCAGCGGCATCGTCGGGGTCACCGTCATCCTTTCAGGGATCAACGATGCCCTCACGCCCGATGATGTAACCCCAGGCGGCCTTCTGCTTTTGAAGTTCGCCATGCTCATACTGCCCCTGGTCTTTATCCTGGCCGGCTATCTGATCCACCGCCGCAAGTATATCATTGATCGGGACATGTACCAGCGGATTCTGGACGATCTGCGGGCACGGGGAGATCTGAAGCTTCCGTCTTGAGGAAACAAAGGGAGAGGAGATGCCGACGGTGAGCCGCAAAACCGCCAGCCAGTTGGTGGAGGAACTATACCGTGGGAAGCGCAGAAAGGGAATAGACAAGGACGCGGTAGAACACCTTCATGACGTTGTTGAGTTCTGTTTTCTCGATCAGGAGCGGGACAACATCCGCACCATGCACCTCCTCAACGCAGCCCTGCTCCATGATGTGGTGGAGGACTTCGCACAGGACGGTTACACCTTGGAGCACGTGCAGGCCCTTATCGGGCTCAGCACCGAGGAAACGAGGCTCTTGGACCTGTTGACCAGGAAAAAAGGGCAGGAGGAGAAATACCTCCCGGGCATCTGCGCCGAAGAGGACGCAGTCCGCATCAAACTTGCCGACCGCATCGCCAACTGCCGGGATCTGGCCGCTTGGGTAACCAAGGACCGGTGTTTCTGTGAAGAAGCCAGGGGCATCCACGAGAAGTACAAACGAGAACACGCAGCGATCCTGGCCATGCTGCACCAGCATTTTGCGGCGGAACTCGCTGACCCCTCCCATGTGTTCTCCCGCCAGCTCAAACTGCTTGACCGCTGCATGCAGGAGCTGGAAAGGTTCTACGCCCAGTACCAAGGAGCAGCTCTAGAAGTGTAAAGCAAAAAGACCCGCACCGAGGGTGCGGATCTTGCGCGCTGTGGGGCTGGGTTTCATCAAGCCGAACCGCAGCAGGCGCCGAAACTGCGCTTGCTGCCGCAGGGGCAGGGAGATTCAGGGCTGAGGGGCTGTTTGGTGGCGAAGTCGTAGACGATCGCGCGATGCGGGCCGTTCTCCTGCTCGGGCTTGGCTGAGGCCCGCTCCATGATCTCTTCTGGAGAGAAACCCTTTAAGACCCAGTGGGGTACGCTGTGGTAGAAATCGAATACGACAAGGGCCAGTTCAGTGATATCGTCCTCCGTTACAGAGTCTGAGTTTTCCAGAAGCGCATAGACGATCTCCGGGGGTGACAGGTCTGTCTGCACCAAGCTGAAGAGGAGATCGAGGAAGTAAGGCGCCGCTTCATTCAGGCCGTGCTTCTGCAGGAAACGGCGCACCTCCCGCAGCTGGCGGGGGTTGCGGTGGAAGAAGCCCGGTTCACCCGCCTGCCATACCTCCTGATAGGTCAGGGGGCGGTACTCCAGAGCTTCCCGCTCCTTCAGCTCCCGCAGAAGGTAGTCCAGATCAGTGAGGCGCCCATCGCAGAAACGGCCCCGTTCATAGACGATGTGCCAGTTGTGGAAGCCGATTTCCCGCAGCACCTCTCCGATCCTTACCGTCTCCACGGGCTTTGGAAGCAGGCGGTTTAGCATCTCGCTCAGCTCCGCCAGGGTCAGGCAGCCGTAATAATGCAGCAGTCCCCTGCTCAGGCGGGCAATCTCTGTGTTGCCGGCCACTTTTTGGCGGTAAAGCTCGCCATCAAAGGCGTAAAAGATCTCCTGGTACTCCAGGGGAATGACGAGGTAAGCTGTGTCGTCGACGGTTTTCGCAAAACCGATGTACTCCTCCAAAAGATAATCCTCAACCGGATTGCCCACGGCAGGATCCAGATGGTGGGCTCTGCCAAACGTGGTGATCTCCCTCACCAGATCGTAGATGGACTGATCCCAGGAGAGCATCTTACCGGCGGCGATGATGGGTAGGCGCTGGCATAGAAAGGCCACGAGCTTGGATTTTCGCAGCCCGCTGACGCCCTTGATCTGGAAACGCCGGCAGATCTTCGTCAGCTCGTCCTTGGTCTGCCGGGCCAGAACAAGCTCCAGCAGCAGAGCGCCGCTGTCCGCGCGTTCAACCATCTTACTCACCGTCCTTCTCGGTTGAGCGCAGCTCAAGTTCTACGGGGCAGTGATCGCTGCCCAGCACCTGATCGTGGATGGCTGCATCCACAAGGCGAGGTTCCAAGTCGCTGGACGCCAGGAAGTAGTCGATCCGCCACCCGATGTTGCGTTCGCGAGCGTTCGCGAAGTACGACCACCAGGTATAGGCGTCACGTTTATCGGGATAAAAATAGCGGAAGGTGTCGATGAACCCCGCCGCCAGCAGTTCGCTGAACTTCGCCCGCTCCTCGTCTGTGAAGCCGGCGTTCTTGCGGTTGGCCTGGGGATTCTTGATATCTATCTCCTGATGCGCGACGTTCAGGTCGCCGCAGATGATCACGGGCTTCTCCTTTTTCAAGGCGCTGACGTACGAACGGAACTCATCCTCCCAGATCATCCGGTAGTCCAGCCGGGTGAGACCCCGCTGGGAGTTAGGTGTGTATACGTTAACCAGGAAGAAGGAATCATACTCCGCTGTGATCACGCGGCCTTCCCGGTCATGTTCCTCTTTGTTCAATCCAAAGCGCACAGCCAGCGGTTTGACTTTGGTGAAGATGGCCGTGCCCGAGTAGCCCTTTTTCTCAGCAGAGCTCCAGTACTGCTCGTAACCGGGCAGTTCGAGCTCGACCTGCCCGTACTGCATCTTCGTTTCCTGCACGCAGAAGATGTCAGCATCTATCTCTCGGAAAAAGTCCAGAAAGCCCTTGCCTAAGCAGGCTCTGAGACCGTTGACGTTCCACGAAACAAGCTTCATGTAATACCCTCCCCTTGGCTCAATTCTCTAGTGGGCGCCCCGTTCCTGCCGGAACCGGCAAAACAGGAAAAGCGGGGGAGGTAAAGGAGGAATACCGCCACATAGGAACGAAGTGTTTCATCTTAACCGGCCTAGAGCCAGAAGCGAGGAGGATTGGCATGCTTATCTTGGTCACGGGTGGAACGGGCTACATCGGCAGCCACACCTGTGTAGAACTCCTGAACAGCGGATACGACGTAATCATCCTGGATAACTTGGCCAATAGTGAGCGGGAAGTGGTGGATCGCATTGAAAAGATCACCGGCAAGCGGCCCCTCTTTTACCAGGCGGATGCCACGGATGAGACCGAGGTCAACCTGATCTTCTCCACCCACCCCATTGACGGTGTGATCCACTTTGCTGGGCTCAAAGCAGTGGGAGAGTCGGTGCAAATCCCGCTGGCCTACTACAAAAACAACTTGATCAGCACCATGGTGATCATGGAGAACTGTGTAAGGCATGGGGTTAAGCGCTTCGTCTTCAGTTCTTCGGCCACCGTGTACGGTGATAACGAGAGTCCCTTGGTGGAGACCATGGAACTGCGCCCCCGGGCCAACCCCTACGGCGAGACCAAGGCGATGTGCGAAAAGATCCTGAGCGATACCGCGCAGAGACATCCCGAGATGGCCGTCGCCCTGCTGCGCTACTTCAACCCAGTGGGCGCCCACGAAAGCGGCTTGATCGGCGAAGCACCCAGGGGCATCCCCAACAACCTGATGCCTTACGTCACCCAGGTGGCCCGGGGTATCCTCCCGGAACTGCGGGTTTTCGGCAGCGATTACCCGACACCCGACGGTACAGGGGTGCGGGACTATATCCACGTTGTGGATCTTTCCAAAGGCCATCTCGCTGCTCTAGAGAAGATGGGCCCTGGAGTGCACATCTATAACCTCGGCACGGGCCGGGGCACTTCAGTGCTGGAGCTGATCAACACCTTTGAGAAGGTGAACGATCTGAAGATCCCCTATCGGGTGGTGGAGCGCCGTCCCGGCGATGTGGCTGCCTGCTGGGCAGATGCTGCCAAGGCTCAAAAGGAATTGGGCTGGACCGCTCAACGCAATTTGGAGGATATGTGCCGGGACGCTTGGCGCTTTGAGAAGATGCGCGGCTGAATAAGACTCCGGCGGGAAAGGGTTTCGGAGGTAGACCGATGAAGAGACGGCATTCGATTCGCATGAAAGTCGTGGTCCTCCCCTTGCTCTTGGTGCTTCTGGCGGTGCTGCTCCTCGCCTTCGCCAGCAATTACGTTGCCTACCAGCGAACCCTCGAGCAGAAGAGGCTGGGGGGACTAGCCGTTGCCCAACAGATCAGGGCACGCTTGGCGAGCAACAGCCGTGCCGTGGCCGCCCTGGAAGGTGCGCTGCAGGAAGATGCGCTGCATGTGGCTGAGCTGGTGGCAGAAACGGAGCGGGAAGTCAGCAGCGAGCTCCTGGCTGAGCTCGCCAAAAAGCTGGGTGTGGCTGTTCTCAACTGGTACGACTCTTCCGGCAAGCTGATTTTCTCCGCTTCGGGCCGAGTGTCAGCAGCGGATCCCGCAGTCATGGCCTTTGTGCAGAGCGGGGCTGAAACCCTTGTTGAACCGGTGCGCCATGACATCCAGAATGGCAGCTACTATGTCTATGCCTACAAGCGGACTCCTGGTGGAGCAGTCGTCCAGGTTGGCCTTCCCGCAGACGATTTCCAGACGCTGCGGAAGGATCTGAGTCCTGAAACGCTGGTGGTGGACGCGACCAGCGGCGCCACCTTGAGCTATGCCAACGTCTTCGGTGCCCAGGGTGAACTGGCGGCAACAAGTCACGGTTTCAGCCAGGACCAGTTGTTGGCGGACAAATCGAAAAGCGAGGCACTGCAGAAGAAGTCCAACTACGTTGCCCTAAGAACACACCCCCTTACTGGCGAGATGGTCTACGATATCCTGCTGCCTATCTACGCCGATGAGCAGTACGCAGGTGCGGTGAATGTGGGTGTCAACTTGGAGATCGTTGGCAGAACACTGATCAACGGCATCCGGCTCTCGGCCATAATCGCGGGGGCGACCTACCTGGTGTTGGCTCTGGTGATGTTTTTAAACGCCTCTCGCCTGACAAGGGCCATTGACGGCATCAGCCGGCACATTAACGTTCTGGCCGGCAGGGTGCTGCACCAGCCTGTGCCTGCGCCACTCGTAAACAGAAAGGACGAACTCGGTCTGATCGCGCGGGGCATCCAGAGCATGCAGGACGCCTTGAGCAGTGTCCTGACCCGGGTGTATGAAGCAGCAACGGCCACGTCCCGAGCCAGTCATGAACTCTCGTCTTCCACAGAGGAAACCAGCGCCTCCATCGAAGAGGTGGCGGGAACGGCCAACGAGTTCGCCTCGACGGTGCAGTCCATGGGCGACAGCGTGACCGATGTGGTGCGGGCTGCCGAAGGCATCCAGGCCTCCGCGAGTGAAGGTCAGTCTGTGGTGGGCAGGGCCGTCGCCCGTTCCGGTGAACTGAAGGAGAGCATGGCCGAATTGGCCGAAGCCGTGACTCATCTGGGTGAACGCTCCCAGGAGATCGGCCAGATCGTGGAGACCATCACCGCCATAGCCGACCAGACAAACCTGCTGGCCCTCAATGCAGCCATTGAGGCAGCCAGGGCAGGAGAACACGGCCGCGGTTTTGCAGTCGTTGCCGACGAAGTGCGCAAGCTCGCTGAGGAGGCGGCTTCTTCCAGCAAGCAGATCGCCGGACTGGCTCAGGCCATCCAGGGTGAAACGGCTCGCACAGTGGAGGGCATACAGCGCAGCGCGGCTGATGCCGAGGAGAGCGCCGCGGCGGTAGCCAGAAGTGGAGAGCTCTTAACTGCGATCTTGAGGCAGATTGGGGAAATCACTGCTACCATAAGGGAGGTCTCCCGGGGCCTGGAGACGATCAACGCCGGCAGCCAGGAGCTCGCGGCTGCTACCGAGGAGCAGTCGGCCTCCATGGAGACGATAGCCGGAGCGGCACAGGAGCTGAGCACGATGGCTGAGCGCCTGCAGCAGCTTGTGCAGGAATTTGAGCTCGGCGGTGGGGACGCAGGGAAAGAATGATTCGGAAGCGACTTTCCCTTGCCTGAAAGGCCGCTGTTGGTTATGCTTATATGTAGAATACGAGAAAGTGAGGTGGGCCAAGTGACGATCGTCCTGTGCAGAATGCTCCAATGCAGCGGCGTTGGCCTGCCTCGGGTGTGCGGCTGAGTTTAAGTTTTCTCAGTCTAGTCTATCCTGAAAAAAAGCCAACGCCTCGGAAAACGCGCAGTGAGGAGGATGTTGGCTTTTCATGTATGTGAAGGCTGAAGACGTTCTGCCTGAAGCCCTCCTGGAAGAGATCCAGGAGTATGTGCAGGGAGTGGAGATCTACATTCCCAAACGGCCGGAGAAAAGACTCGGCTGGGGTGAACGCAGCGGAGCCCGCCAGCTGATCCGCCGCCGCAACCAGGAAATTGTCCGCCGTTATCAGCGGGGCGAAAGCATCGCCTCCCTGATGGAGCACTTCCACCTAAGTTACGACAGCATCCGCAAGATTGTGAGTGCCCACCGGAAAGAATGAGTCCCAGGCGTTCTTGACAGGCATCAGCCGCCTGCCATGCTACAATGGGATCAGTGGGGCCCACGAGTCTAGGTGGAAGGAGGATGATCAGTATGATTGTCAGGAGGTATGGCCAGCTCTAGCCAGCCTAGACTGCCAGAACGCAAAAGCAGGTTTGGCCGCAGATGCGGCCACACCTGCTTTCTCTTTTTTGTTACTCCCGCGAGTTCGACAACCACGCGCCAAAACTTCCCAGTTCCTTGTAGGCTGCTGTCAGCTGCTGTACATCCTCCGGGTCCAGTCCTTTCGCCCTGAGGCCCTCTGCGAAGATGTTCAGCGCTCTTCGGCGCTGTCCGAGCAGGGAAGGCGCCACGGAGGCAGCCCTCAAGGCCCGGCCTACGCCCAGGACGATGTCAAGAACTCCCTTCGCCATGGTTCGCCACTAATCATCCCGGGACTTCTGGTTAAAGGACTGGTTGACCAGGCCGGTCAGAGTGTCCAGGTAATCCTGGGTCAGCAGCAGGGCATCCTTACGGTCCATGCCAGCTGCGATGAGATTCTTGTGGAATGTCCCGACAGCACTGCTCATGGTCTGGGCCACTTCTTCGGAAAACAGCGTCTGGTAAAGCCCCTTGATCAGCTTGGGAAGCTTTTCTGAAACCAGATCGAGCATATCTCCGACTTCTTTGACCGGAACATCAAAGTTGCTCACTGAAACACACTCCTTTCAAAGATATTCAGCACCGGAAGGGTTACCTTTGGCATAAAAACCTCCAACACAGTGTGCGCTACCTCAGCATACAAGGCCTTCTTTTGGCTGCCTTTTATCATGGCTTGCACTCTCTTCTTGACTGGCTCGGGCAGGGGCTGCTTCAGCTGGGCCAGCTCGTTCTTGAGCGTCAGCTCAAGCTTGAGAACTTCCAGAAACTCGGCATCTGAGGCGATCATCTCAAGGGCGAGTCTCCTCTCCGAGGGGGAGAGTCTGTCGTGAAGCAGGCCCCAGGCCAAGTCTACATAGTCTTCTCTCTGCAGCATTGCTCAGATCCTCCTTCCAGCCAGCGGTGAAGCCGCCTGCGGGCGTAGTGAGCCTTGCTCTTCACAGTTCCCTCTGGCAGCCCGAGCATCTCAGCAAGCTCCCGATGGGTGAGGCCTTCCACGTAGAGCCCGTAGACGATGCTGCGTTCCAGTTCGTCCAACTGCTCCAGGGCTTCTCTGATGAACAAGGTAGGAGCAGCAGTGCCGGAGGCCGCCAGGCTCTCAGCTTGAAGGGGCAGTTCAGCGGAGCGCCGCCGCAGCAGATCCACCATCTTGTTGTGGGCGATCGAGAACAGCCAGGCCTTTGCAGAACCTGCGGTGCGGAGCTGGTCCAGCCTCTCATGGGCTGCCAAGAAGGTCTCCTGCATCAGATCTTCCGCCAGCTGACTGTCTCTCAATTTAAAGGCCAGATAACCGTAGACGGCATCGGCATGGTCTTTATACAGCGACTCAAAGTCCATTGCGCTCAGCCCCTTCACCCCTATAGTCGGTTCAGGCTTCTCTTTGGTTCAAGAGACGATGTTATGTTTGTGTTAAGAAAAACTTGGCCCCCAAAGGGATCTTGAACACCACAGCAAAGTGATATGAGTTGCGAAATCAAGCCGAGGAGGAAACCAAGTGGACGACAAGAGTGACTGCTTGCGCCGGGAGTGGATCGAGCTGGCGCCCCGCTGGATCGAAGAAGCCCGGGCAGGCGGTGATCTGAGCCGGCGGGCCCTGCTCGATAACTATATGCTCGCGGCCTGCGGCGATGTTTCTGGCCTGCGCATCTTGGACTGCGGCTGCGGAGAAGGCAGGTTCAGCCGGATGCTGCTCGCCAGGGGAGCGCAGTATGTGCTCGGAGTGGACAGCTGTGAGCTGATGGTCGAGGCGGCCCGGGAACTGCAGACTGGTCGGGATGAGTACATCCTCGCCGATGCTCAGGATCTGAGCTTTTTGGCAGATGACAGCTTCGATCTGGCCGTTTCCTATCTGAACCAGTGCGATCTCCCGGATTTCGACTCCAATGTGCGCGAACTTTACCGGGTTCTCAAAGCCGGAGGGCGGCTGGTGGTGACCAACGTGCATCCCATGCGCTCAGCAGGAAACGGTTGGCACCGGGCTCCCGACGGAACGAAACTCCATGTCATCCTGGATCACTACTTCTCCGAGGGAGAACGCCGATTTACCATGGGAGGCGTGCAGATCACAAACTTCCACAGGACCCTTTCCACCTATGTGCGCTCTTTCCTGCGGGCTGGTTTTGTGCTGGAGGATCTGATCGAACCCATGGCGACCCTGGAAGCCGTGGCGGAGTATCCGGATATCGCCGATGAACGGCGGGTGCCCAACTTCATAATTTTCGTACTCAAAAAATAAAGATTGCAGTAGCCTTGCAGCCCCCTTTTCTGTACACTAGGATCGCAGACAGGAAAGGGGCTGATCTCTTTATGGCAAAGGTTCTCGACCTGAAGAAAACAGTCTACGAACTGGTTCAGGAGCATCCGGAACTGGTGCATATCATGGCTGAATTCGGCTTTTCCAGCATCACTAACCCCGCGGTCCTGAAGACGGCGGGAAGGGTGATGACGCTGCCAAAAGGAGCGGCCATGAAGGGTAAAGACCTCGAGGAAATCAAGGTTGAACTGGCCAAGAGGGGCTACACTGTCATCAACTGATGCTGCTTGTCCGCGGGCGAAAAAGCGAGCAAACGGAAGTTATCTGGTGAAAATCGGGGAATACTACCTCTGGGAAGAAGCGTTTGACCTTCTTTGACATTGACCTTTCCTGATGTTCGTGGGAGAATAAGGATGCAAGGTCAAATTGAGGATCAAATCTAAGGAGGTAGAGAACATGTATCGCATGATGCCGTTCCGCAGACGCAACCGTGGTGAGGCTTTCTGGCCACAGACCTGGCAGGATTTCTTCAGCTGGCCTGAGTCCTTCTGGGAAGGTTTCCCCGGTTTTGGTGGCTTTGGGACCTTCAATGTTGACGTCAAGGAAACGAATGACGGCTACCACGTTCTCGCCGACCTTCCCGGGGTAGCCAAGGAGAACATCCAGCTCTCGTTGGATGGCGGCTACCTGACCATCGCCGTGCGTGCCGACGAGATCAGATCCGAGAACAACGAGAACTACCTGTGCCGTGAGAGAAGGCAGATGTCCAGCCAGCGCAGTTTCTACGTGGGTGATGTGGACCCCGCAGATGTCAAGGCCCGTTTTGAGAACGGGGTGCTGGATATCAAGGTGCCCCGCGGGGCGCAGGGACCGGATCGCCGTCAGATTCCCATCAACTAACGTAGTCGCTGTCTTGTGCGGAGGGTGCTGAGCACCCTCTTTTCGCGCGCACAAAAGCTCCCTGCGGCGGACACCTAAGGGTTACCACTTGAACATCCGAGGAGGAGTCCTCGCCGAGACGCAGAATATGGCAAGTAATACCAGAAACAATGGAGGGAGCAGAGTTGGCCAGCGAGGAACAGATCCGGTTAGCGGTCTTCCAGTGGCTGGAAGAGCAGACTCGGTTTGATGATGTGCTGGACTGGTCTACACTGTTGAACGGGTTCACCTTCGCGGGGCAGAGGATCAGTCTGGTGGGGCAGCAGGGCATCTGGAAGCCCAAGGTGTTCGAGTTCATCCCTCTCTCCATCCGCACTTCTTACCAATCGGACTACCGCGATGGAGTCACGGCAGATGGGCTGCTGTACTACCGCTACCGCGGTACAGATCCGCGGCATCGCGACAACGCTGGGCTGAGAGAGGCCATGCACAAGCAGGTTCCCCTGGTGTACTTCCACGGCTTGGTGCCTGGAAAGTATCTCTCTGCCTGGCCGGTGTACATTGTGGGAGAAGACCCTGTCAACCTGGCCTTTGTCGCGGCCCTCGACGACAGGCGGAGTCTTGAACCTGACCGCGCCGAAAGCGAGGGCGCTGAAGGCCGCCGCCGCTATATCACCACCAGTTTCACAGCGCGCCTGCACCAGCGGTCCTTCCGGGTGCGGGTACTGGAGGCTTACCAGAGCCAGTGCGCGTTCTGCCGCCTGCGCAGGGCGGAACTTCTGGACGCTGCCCACATCATCCCGGATCGCGATCCGCTGGGAGAGCCTGTGATCACCAACGGCTTGGCTCTCTGCAAGATACACCATGCCGCCTTTGACCGCCACTTCATCGGAGTCACTCCTGACTACACCATTGTCATCAGGCCAGAACTCCTCAGGGAAAAGGATGGCCCCATGCTCAGGCACGGCATCCAGGAGATGCACAACCAGCGTCTGATCCTGCCCAAGCGTCCCAGTCAGTACCCTGATCGGGACCTTCTAGCCCTCCGCTACGAGCAGTTCAAGAAAGCGATGTGACATGGAGGGGAGACTCTGTCTGGGAAGTCCTGGACAGAGTCTTTTTTTCTGCCGGTACTCCCCCAGACCGCCGAGAAATAGGTTTTGGAACAGGGAACGAAGTTCGGTTGGCGAATTTCCTGAAGGAGATTACACCAGAGAAGGAGCGAAAAGATGCAGACCCGGAAGGTAGACGTCGTTGAGAACTTCCATGGGACCTGGGTGGCGGACCCCTATCGCTGGCTGGAAAACAGCCGCGATCCAGAGGTCAGGGAGTGGGTTGACCGCCAGAACGAACGGACTGAAGAGTTTCTGAAGACGCCTGAGAGGCGCCCGGCCATCAAAGAACGCCTCGCAGAGCTGTGGGACTATCCCCGGACATTCCTGCCTCGCAAAGCGGGCTCTTGGTACTTCTACGAGCACAACAGCGGGCTGCAGAACCAGCCTGTGCTCTACCGGAAGAACGGGTTGGACGGTGAAGCCGAGGTGGTCCTGGACCCCAACCGCTGGAGCGAGGACGGGACCGTGGCCATGAGCGGCTTCAGCGTTGATGAGGGAGCCCGGTACCTCTCTTACACCGTCTCTGTCCACGGCAGCGATCGCCAGGAGATCCGCATCCGTGACCTGGAGAAAGGTGTGGAGCTGCCAGATGTGATCAAGTGGTGCCGCTTTACTAACATGGCCTGGTTCAAGGATCTGGGCTTCTACTACAGCCGGTATCCCCAGCCAGGTACCGTGGCGCCTGAAGACGAGAACAACTTCAACCAGGTGTACTGGCACAGCCTGGGTACAGCCCAGGAAGAGGATGTTCTCGTCTTTGAAATGCCCGAGCAGAAAGAACTCAGCTTTTCCCCAAGCATCTCCTGCGATCAGCAGTATTTGATCCTCCATGCGTTCCGAGGAACAGATGACTGCAACGGCGTCTTCTACCGCAGACTGGGGCATGATCGCGAGTTTGTGCGCCTCTTTGAGCCTGGGGAAGCGGCCTACCATTACCTTGGTAACGAAGGCAGAACCTTTTTCTTCGCCACCAACTGGCAGGCCCCGCGGGGCAGGATCGTGGCTGTCGATTTAGACAAGCCGGGCAAAGAACACTGGGTTGAGATCCTGCCCGAACAGAAAGATGCGATTGAGGATGTGCGCTGCGTTGATGGAGGCTTTGTAGTCTACTTCCTGCACAACGCCTATGCTGTTCTGCGCACCTACGACCGTCAGGGCAGGGAGCTCAAGGAACTGGAACTGCCCGCCATGGGCTCTATCCAGGGTCTGTGGGGCCGGCCGAACCAGAAAGAGGTCTTTTTCGTTTTCACATCCTTCCTCCACCCCGAAGCGGTCTACCACTATGATTTCGAGACCGGTGATCTGCGGATCTTTGCTGAACCGAAACTCACCTTTAGGCCGGAGGAGTTCGAGACCCACCAGGTGTTCTATCCTTCCAAAGACGGCACCCAAGTGTCCATGTTCCTCGTGCACAAGAAGGGCCTGAAGCTGGACGGCCGCAGCCCGGCCTTGCTCTATGGTTACGGCGGGTTCAACATCGCCATCACACCCTTCTTCTCGCCCGTGCGCATGTGGTGGCTGGAGCAGGGTGGTGTTTACGCGGTGGCCAACCTCCGGGGAGGCAGTGAGTATGGGGAAGAATGGCACCAGGCCGGCATGCTGGCGAACAAGCAGAATGTGTTTGATGATTTCATGGCCGCTGCTGAGTGGCTGGTCGCGAATGGCTACACCAGCAGGGAGCGGTTGGTGATCGAGGGGCGGAGCAACGGCGGGCTGCTGGTGTCAGCAGTTCTTGTGCAGAGGCCAGAGTTGTTTGGCGCGGTCGTCTGCGTCGTGCCGGTCACAGACATGCTGCGCTTCCACAGGTTCACCGTGGGCCGTTACTGGGTGCCCGAGTACGGCGATGCGGAAACCAACCCCGAGCACTTCCAGTTCCTCTACAAATACTCGCCCCTGCACAACGTCAAGCCGGCAGAGTACCCGCCAACCATCGTCGTCACTGCCGATGGCGATGATCGGGTAGTTCCAGGCCATGCCTACAAGTTCGCCGCGACCCTGCAGGAGGCCCAGAAAGGAAAGGCACCTGTTCTCCTGCGTGTGGACACGAAGTCAGGGCACGGGCACGGCAAACCCACGGCGAAGATTGTGGAGGAACAGTCAGATATTTGCGCTTTTTTGGTGAAAGTGCTGGGGATCTAGGCATATCCAACCCGAATTTGGACTAAGTATAGAAGGAAAAAACACTCGCAACTCGAAACCTGTGTATCGTGTTTCGAGAAGGATATGAAGGAGGATGAATGCATTTGAGGTTTGCTGTCTTAACTGGTGGAGGAGACTCATCCGGCATCAATGACTTCCTGTACTTCCTAGCGCAGCGCCTGGAGCGGGAAGGCCACAGCCTCATCGGCTTTCGCCGCAGCTGGCTCGGCTTGGTGAACAATGATGCGGTGGAGCTGGACAGGAAGAGCCTGGCTCAATACCGCTTTACCGCCGGAACCCTGCTGGGCACCGAGCGTAAGAACCCCATAAAAGACGGGCAGATGGATCTGGTACTGAACAGCCTGAAGGATCGGGGGGTTGATGTGCTGATCGCCATGGGCGGCGACGATACCCTCGGCGTTGCGAACCACCTGGCTCAGATGGGTTTCACCGTGGTCGGCGTTGCTCAGACCATCGACGATGATGTATACGGCACCGACCGTTCCCTGGGCTACTACACTGCTATCTACCAGGGCGTAAATGCTGTGAACAGCATGGTGAACAGCAATGTTGCCCACGATCGGGACATGATCGTGGAGATCATGGGCCGCGACGCCGGCTGGCTCGCTCTGGGCATTGCCGTGAACACCCCGGCCTGCGCCTGCATGTGCCCGGAAGGTCCGATGAGTCTTGACGAGATGGTCAATGCCATGAACGAGTACAGGCGCATCAACGGCAAAGCAGCCCTGGCCATCGTCTCTGAAGGAATCCAGCTGGAAGGCGTGGACCGCAGCGGACTGCAGCGCGATGCCTTTGGCAACCTGGCCTATGCTGGAGTAAGCTACATAGTAGGTGACCTGTACAAAAAAGCCACCGGCAGAAATGCCCGGGTGCAGGTCATGGGCTACCTGCTGCGCGGCGGGACACCCGTGCCTCAGGATGTAGAACTGGCTGCTTTCTACGCCAACTACGCGATCGACCTGGCTTTGGAAGGCACCACAGGCGTCCTGGCTGCCCTGAAGGACGGCAAGCCGGCCACCGTGCCCCTGTCTGAGGTCATGGGCCGGAAGAAACTGGTTGATCCCGAGTACCTGAAGCAGCAGTTCAAGCTGCTTGGTTAGCTGAGTCATCCGGAAGCCTGAGGATGTAGGCGCTTACCGCTGCCCCGATCAGTGCAGCCAAGATGCGCATGCTGAAGAGGGGTATAAAGAACATGGAGACCAGCAGGGAAGGCCACAATGTGCCCAGAGCCACGGCCTTCACCCTGCGGGGGATGGTTCGCCTTTCCAGGTAATCCTGGAGATAGCGCCCGAACACCCGGTGACCGATCAGCCATCGATACAGTGAATTAGAACTGCGCAGATAGCAGTAAGCAGAAATAAGCAGAAGCGGTGTTGTGGGCAGGACGGGAACGACCAAGCCCACCATTCCTATTCCTAGGGCCAAGGTTCCCAGCGCAACCAGCAGGTATCTTTTGAGATGGGACTTAAGCATAGAACACCTCGCAACATAGTGCTGGTTTGATCATAAAACACCCTGGCATGGGAATCCAGTCCATATTAGTTAGAGGATTGGTAATGAATTTGCACCCTTGAACCCTCCTACATCAGGAGGGTTCTGCTGATCCGCGCGAAAAAAGCGTGCTGTCAGTGACAGCACGCTTTTCGGCGCACGTTTTGGAGCTCAACGAGTCTTTCTTGTCATTGCGCCAGCTTGATCGGTTCGTGCGTGTTCGGGCTGAGAGAAGCGATGGACGAATAGTCGACCTCAAAGACGCTGCCCTCAAACAAACGGAGCTCGCCGCCCTCGATCACGAACGGCCAGGACTCGTTGAAGTAATCCCCTGGTTCGATCACATCTGAACCTGGACGGACATCGATCCAGGCCATGAGGATGTACTCGCCGGGAGGGACGTCAAGGGTAAAGGACCCGCCACGGGGTGAGATGGACGTTTCTGCCACGGGATAAACCACACTGCCTTCCCTAGTGCCCACGATGATGCGCATTTTGTCCACCGCGTTCACGGCCCAGTAGGCGTTAACCAAGCCGTACCCGGTGTAGATGCTGAAATCGTAACCCCCCATGGGGATCGCCGTTTCCACGAGCACATCTCTCACTCTTGACCGGGGCACCCCGTTGGCCAGCATCAGGCCGATCACCCCCGATACATGGGGGGCGGCCATGGACGTTCCCTCAAGGAACCTGTAGCCTGAAGGATAGGCGCTCAGGACACCATCCCAATTCCCGTTCCAGTCGGAGTCCGCGTCCATATCTCCTCCAGGCGCCACTACATCAAGCCGGAACCCGTAATTGGAGTAGGTGGCCTTTTTCGGTTCGTAAGGGTAGTTGAAATCGACGGCGCCCACTGCGATGACCCCATCGTAAGCTGCCGGGTAGTACACGGAACCCGTGCCTTTGTTTCCTGCCGCAGCGACGATGATCGAACTGCCATCCTCGATGACTCTTCGGACAGCCTCTTCCGTTAACCAATCTGGTGCGGAACCTCCCAACGACAGGTTGATCACATCCGCCGGATAAGGGTTCACAGGGTAATCCAGCAGGCCGGCGGCGTAGAGGATGCCGTTGGCCACATCAAAGACGCTGCCTTCTCCGTTCGCCGCAAGAACCTTGACAGGGAGAATCTCCACATCCCACATGACGCCAGCAACACCTATGCCGTTGTTGGTCAAGGCGCCGATGGTTCCTGCAACGTGGGTCCCATGGCCGTTGTCGTCATCAAAGCTGGCATAGGGGTTTACGAAGTTGTAACCGAATGCGGTGTCAAGCCGGCCAGCGAGATCAGGATGGTTGATGCTTACGCCGGTGTCAACTACAGCGATGCGGATAGAACGGCTGCCTCTTGTTACGGACCATGCCTGCGGCAGGCGAATCTGCCGGTAGTGCCACTGAAGGCCGTAATACTCGTCGTTGGGGTGGGTCACCGATAGAGCGTACATCCGTGTGTTTGGGGTGGCGTACTTGACTCCTGGCAAAGACAGTGCCTGTAGGGCTCCCCGTTCCACGTCTTGGTCTGCTCTGCGGACCAGATAGGCATTGAGGAGACTGATGCTGTCCAGTATCTCATAGCCCTGTTTGGCCAAGATCTCCCGCTGTTCCTCTGGGCTTACACTCTCCTCAAAGGCGATGATCAGTTCCGTGGGCTCAAAGTCCTCTTCCCTGAAAGAGCTGGTGCGGGCCTTTTCGCGCTCGCTGTTTTGCGAGGCCGCCGAAAACTGGGCTGTATCCACAGCGGACCAGGGGAAGTTGTGCACGACGCCAATCGTCCCCGAAACACTGGCGGGGACAGACCCTTCAAACACGGCCGTGACTTCCTTGGGACCGTCCATCACGATTGTCACCGGGTTTGAGGTACCCGTGACATCCCCTTCCCAGCGCAGGAATTTTGAGCCAACGTCTGGTATGGCCCTAAGCTGGACTTCTGTTCCCTGGTAGTAGCTGCCCTGTGGCTGGTACATGACCGTTTCCTGGACCCTGCCCTGGCCAATGACGGTGACGGTCAGCCGATAGGAGCTGTGGGAGCCAGAAAAGTTGACCACCTGCGGCCCGCTTACCTTTTTGGGCCCGTCAAACACCCAGCCTTCCTTTTGGGCGGTTACTGTCGTGATCCCCTTCAGGGGCGTGAGCTCATAGTAACCGTCAGCGGTTGTTTTCGCCTCGTCTCGTAACTCCCCATCAGCTGCAACCTTCACATCTGGAACAGGCTCACCGTATTGGTCCGTGACCCTTCCGGATACGCCGTACAGTGAACTACCCCCGCCGCCTCCTGAACACGCCGTCAAAAGAAGAGCTGCTAAAAGCAGCAGACACAACTTGCTCGGTGGCCGTTTGACCACAATCAGCACCTCTTTCATCCTTCGCCTTGCTGGACGTGGTTCTTCAGCCAAGCAGCGATATCCTGCATCACTTCTTCTTTGTTGAGCTCATTGAGGAGTTCATGCCGGGCCTCTGGGTAAAGCTTCAGTTCGATGTTGTTGATATTGTGGTTCTTAAGCTGGCCCACGAACTGCCTGACGCCTCGACCGTACTTGCCCACTGGATCCGCTTCGCCGCTCAGAACCAGGATGGGCAGATCCTTGGGGATGCCCTCGATTTCGTTGGGGTCATGGATCAACTCCATCCCGGTGAGCAGGTCAAAGAAGAAACCAGCGCTGCAGACCATACCGCAGAATGGATCTTCGATGTACTTCTGAACTTCCTTTTCATCCCTGCTCAGCCAGTCGAAGCGGGTACGGGGCCTTTTGATCCCCTTGTTAAAGGCACCGAAGGAGAGGGTGTCCAGCAGGGGGCTGGGTTGGGTCGGCCGCCTTCGCATCTGCCAGAGTGCGATGAACTTGCCCAGTTTTCCTGCCAAACCAGGATCTCCGCCCGAACCCATGAGGATGGCTCCAGCCACGAACTCGCCATATTCCTGCAGATAGCGCCGCATAAGGAAAGAGCCCATACTGTGTCCGAAGACAAACAGGGGAAGCTCAGGGTTTTCCCGCTTCAGCTGCTGGGAGATGAAATGGAGATCATCCACCACTCGATCGAAACCTTTCTCAGGCGCGAAATAGCCCATGGGTCCCGCCTTTTCACCGGTCTTTCCGTGCCCGCGGTGATCGTTTGCCACCACGATGAAGCCCTGTTCATTGAGGAACTCAGCAAAACGATGGTAGCGCCCGCTGTGCTCTGCCATACCGTGTGCGATCTGCACTATCCCAAGAGGATGCTGCACCTTGTCCCAGCGGCGGACGAAAACCTCGGTTCCATCATCCACCTGGATAAAGAGCGTCTGCACGACCTCATCCCCCTACCCAAAATGATAGTGTATTGTTCCATACGCCTTGTAAGAGTCCTCCTTCTATGGGAAAGAGAGGTTTTCTTGGCGGCAGGTGGAATAGAGTAGGGCGTGAGGAGTGATGATATCAGGATGGACAAGCGCATCTACGCAAGCTACGGACAGAGACCGGCGGAGCTCGTGAAGGAGCTCTTGGCCGAAATCGATGCGGCGAAAGACATCCCCTCTGGAGCGCGCATCGGCCTAAAGCCCAACCTGGTGGTGGCCAAGCCCGCCAGGGAGGGGGCAACAACCACGCCAGAGCTGGTGGAAGGGGTCATCCAGTATCTGCAGGATCACGGCCACAAGAACATCGCCATCCTGGAAGGTTCCTGGGTCGGCGCTAGCACGCAGCGGGCGTTTCGGGTGTGCGGGTACGATGACCTCGCGCGCAGGTACAGGGTGGAACTGGTCGACCTCCAGAAAGACAGCTTCCACCCGCGCCGGGTTGGCGATCTGGAGATAAACGTATGCAGCGAACTGGACCGCGTCCACTACCTCATCAACATGCCCGTCCTCAAAGGGCACTGCCAGACAAAGATCACCTGTGCTCTGAAAAACCTCAAGGGCTGCATCCCCAATCAGGAGAAGCGGCGGTTCCACGCTTTGGGCCTGCACAAGCCCATCGCCTACCTGAACAAGGCCATCAAGACCGACCTAATTGTCGTGGACGGGCTCAACGGCGATCTGGACTTCGAAGAGGGCGGCAACCCGGTTCAGATGGATCTCATCCTGGTGGGAAAAGACCCCGTTCTGATCGATTCCTATGTGGCGCAGCTGATGGGCTATCATCCAAGTGAGATAGGCTATCTGCGTCTGGCGGCGGAGTTGGGCGTAGGCCATCTCTTTGACGCGGACACGGAAGTCGTGGTACTCCGTCCCGCGGAGAACACCAGGCGGCTCTCCCCAAGCAGGGCAGTGGAGAGGCTTGCCCGCCTGGTCCAGGAGGATCAGGCCTGTTCCGCCTGCTTCGGCAGCCTGATCCACGCCCTGGCCCGCCTCGGTGAGCAGGGGCTCCTGCAGCGCGTTCCAAGGCCATTGGTGATCGGTCAGGGTTTCAGGGGCAAAACTGGGGAAGGATTCGGCATCGGCAGCTGCACGCGGGGTTTCACCAGCCATGTGAAGGGCTGCCCGCCGAGCGCCAGGGATATTCTTGAGCAGCTCGCAGGGCTGAAGTAACACCTGTCGGGCTCAGACAGACCGTCACGATGATCGGGAAGGAGTGTATGGCTGTGCGGAGGTTTGTGAGTCTGCTTTTGGTTGTGCTGCTGGCAGCAGCCTGCGCTGTTCCGGCAGCTGCGGAGGAGGACAAGCTTGCGTCGGGCCGCAGGTTCACGGAACTCTTTTTCGGCGGAGCGGTAGATGAACTCTGGGAGGTTTTCGATAAACCGCTGCGAGACGTTTTCGGCACGGTGGATGGCCTGCGGCTGTTTCATACTCAGATCGTCAGCGCCTTTGGTGCCGAACCTGAGCTCGTCCATGACGAGATCACTGCGATGCAGGGTTGGCTGGTATACCAAGCCCTGCTCAAATTCGGGGAAGCGGCGCCGCTGCTCCTGATCCAGTGGTCTTACACCGAGGACGGGATCATCGGGGGCATGTTCGTGTCACAGGTTCCCCGGGAGGCGCCCAGCGAGTTCCTGGACTACCAGACAAAGACCGATCTGCGGCTGCCCTTTGACGGTGAGTGGTATGTGTACTGGGGCGGGCGAACCATATTTGAGAACCACCATGCCGCCGATCAGGGACAGAGGTTCGCGCTGGATTTCCTGGTGCTGGTAGAGGGCTCATCCCATGCTGGAGATGGTTCGGCCAATGAGAACTACCACGCCTTTGGCCTGCCCATCTTGGCTCCCGGTCCCGGGGTAGTGATCGCAGCCGTTGATGGAGTCCCGGACAACATCCCCGGCGTGATGAACCCAGACCAGCCCTTGGGAAACTACGTGGTCATCGACCATCAGAACGGTGAGTATTCCTTCTTGGCCCACCTCAAACAGGGCAGTGTCGCGGTTCAGGTGGGAGTGCGGGTGGAGCCGGGCGATCTTCTCGGGCTGTGCGGCAACAGCGGGAACTCGAGTGAACCGCACCTTCATTACCATCTGCAGAACGCACCGGGTTTCCCGGGAGGACAGGGCCTGCCGGCTCAGTTCCAGTCGTACACGGCAGACGGCGTGATGGTTGAGCGGGGTGAGCCCGTGCGCGGGCAGGTCGTTGCCCCGTAAGCAAAACAGGACTGCCAGCTTTGGCCAGCAGTCCTGTTTTTGGCAGGTGGATCAGACGAGATCGCAGGCTTCAGGCGGCATCCAGTGGGGCGGCATGCCGTCCCATTTCACGTTGCAGCCGATGGGGTTTGTGATCGGATTGGAGATTGGCTTCCCGGCAACCAGCTCTTCCAAGGCGTTTTCCAGATCGTTGACCGTGATCTTTTCAGGCTGCCTGGGGTTGTCTACGGCTCTGCCGGTGTAGACAAGCTTGCGCTCTTTGTCGAAGACGTAGAAATGGGGTGTGCGTAGCGCCCCGTAAGCCCGGGCCACATCCTGGGTGGCGTCGTGCAGGTAGAACCAGGGGAAGCGGTTCTCTTCCATCACTTTGATCATGTTCTCGTAGGAATCTTCCTCATAGGTATTGGCGCTGTTGGAGTTGATGCCCACGAAGGTGACTCCCTTGGGCTGGAACTTCTCCGCCGTTTTGCGGGTCACTTCGTTGGAGTTCTGGACATAGGGGCAGTGGTTGCAGGTGAAGAAGATGACCAGGTAATCACTGGTGAAGTCCTGCAGGCTGTAGTACTTGCCGTCCGTACCCAGAAGTTTGAAATCGGGGGCCTTGCTTCCTATGGACAGTGTGAAGGACATAGTATCAACCTCCTTAAATATACGTTTCCACAACCAGCAGAGTTTTCCTTCTCGGTGTGGAGTGTCGTGGTAAGAACAGGATCTCGCGGCGTGCGTAAAGAATACTCATCCAGAGACCACGGTGGGGAGGGAAAGGAAGATGGGGCAGATGAAAAACCAGGACCGCATAACAGGAACCATCACCATGGCTGAACTGGCCAGGAGGTGCGGCTACTCTAAGGCCACCGTCTCCCGGGCCTTGTCTGGCGATCCCCGGGTCAAGCCGGAGACGCGCGCATTGATCATGGAGATGGCCGAACGCTGCAACTACCGGCCCCACGCGATCGCCAGCAACCTTGCCCGGCGGCGCACGAAAACCATCGGCCTGCTTTTTCCCTCTGCGCCCCGTACCATCGCCGATCCGTTCTTCTTGGAGTACCTTCATGGGGTAAGTGAAACCCTGTTTGAACAGGGCTTCAGCCTGCTGATCCCCCAGGCGCGCCACAAGCGGGTGACCGAAACCATCGAAGAGCTGGTGGCTCACCGCCGGGTAGACGGGATCATCCTCACCGAGCCCCGCCTGGAAGATGAGCGCATCGCCCTTCTGAGGGAGTCAAACGTGCCCTTTGTCTTTTTGGGCAGCACCGTGGACGAGGATGTTTCCTGGGTGGACGGGGATAATAGAGGGGGGATCTGCCAGGGAGTCCAGGTTTTAGGAAGCCTCGGCCACCGGCGAATTGCCGTGATCCTTGGCGAGCAGGGGCTGGTCTCCACGGAGAAGAGATTCCTGGGATACCAGGATGGCCTTGAAGCACTGGGGCTGGCGCTGGATAGGGATCTGGTCTGGCCCGGCGACTTCACCCGCCAAGGGGGATACCAGGCGGTGGCCGACCATCTTCCTCAGATCCGCGCCGGGGAAGCCACGGCGATCATGGCCTGTAACGACCTCATGGCCATCGGCGCGATCCAAGCCCTGAGCGAAGCGGGAATGAGCGTACCACAGCAGGTGTCTGTGATGGGCTTTGACGGCATTGAGGTGGGCAAGTATCTTTCTCCGCCTCTGACAACCGTACAGCAGCCGGTCTACAGCCTTGGCCGGGAGGTGGCCAGGGTGCTGCTGGGCCTCATCGAAGAAGAGCACGGCGCCGTCCACATCACCCTTCCGGTGAGGATCGTCAACGAGGGCAACACCATCGCGACAGCTCCGGACGGAAGGGCATAAACTGGTACGAAAGGTATATTGTAGCTACTGGGAACTAGTGAAGGGAGGATCTTGATGAAGAAAAAGGGATTGCTGCTGGTGGGCCTGGTGCTGGCGGTTGCCCTCCTGGCGGGATGCGACACCCGGGTCCTGCTCGACCTGGAAATCCCGATTGTGGTTGAGCCGACGCCGCCCCGGTATCCGGCAGAAACATGGGGCTATCTTTCCTACGACCCTTACACCGAACACATCCGCCTGGACAGCAAACCGTATCACGGCGGACGCTACCGGCCCCTGAACAACGCTGTAGTGACGGTGGTGGGCCTGGGTAAGTCCGTACGCACAGACCACGACGGCTACTTCTACATCCACGGTGTGCCCTACGGCCGCATCGAGCTGAAAGTGCAGCACAGCTGGATCGGGCCCCGTACGGGTGTTTATTTCACCGCCAACGGGCGCTGATGAGCTGAAGACCAGCACTGACCTTCGGGTTTCTGCTGGTTTTTCGTTTTGGAGAAGGAACTGGGCTCAGCATGGGGAAGTAACAGAATTAGGGATAACGTTCCCTGAAGAGGACATCATAAGCAGCAAAGGAAAAGGATAGAATGGCACAAGTTGAGAGTGTACGAGGCGAGGCGGAGCTGGAGGAAAGACAGGCCCGCCTCGCCCTAGATCTTGTTGAACCGGGAACCGATGACGGCCTTCAGGCTGAGCGGGTCAGCAGGGAGCTGCCCCAGGGGATTACCTCCAAGATGCTCTACTCAGACGTAGCCCGCATCGCCTGGCCGTCGCTTGTGGAGCTCACCTTAACTCAGCTCACGTCAATGGTAGACTTGATGATGGTCGGCGCTCTTGGGCCGTGGGCCATCACCGCTGTTGGGCTCAGCGTTCAACCCCGCTTTTTGTCCATGATCCTGTTTCAGGCCATGAACGTGGGGGCCACCGCCATGGTGGCCCGTTACCGCGGTGCCGGCCAGCCAGAACGGGCGAACGAGGTGCTGCGCCAGGCGCTGTTCCTTTCTCTCATCCTCGCCTTGGTCTGCGGCGCTGCCGGCTACGTCTATTCTGAAAAGCTCATCGCCTTTATGGGCGCAGAGCCGGAAACCTTGGCGGGGGGCACTGTTTACCTCCGGATTCAGATGCTGACCCTGCCCATCTTCGCCCTGACTTCCACGATCACGGCAGCGCTGCGCGGTGTGGGCAGCACGCGCATCGCCATGTTCTACAACGTGTTGGCCAATGTGGTTAATGTGGTCTTCAACTACCTGCTGATCTACGGGCACTTCGGTTTTCCCCGCCTGGAAGTTGCCGGGGCTTCTCTGGCCACTTCCGTCGGCCAGGTGGCGGCGTTCATCATGGCGGCGGTGGTGATCCTGCGGGGCGATCACTATCTGCACTTCAGCTTCAAAGGCGGCTTCCGCCCCCATTGGCAGCATCTGCGCAATATCTTCAACATCGGCGTTCCTTCCATGCTGGAACAGCTCGCGATGCGGGCCGGGGTGATCGTGTATGTTCGCACGGTGGCGTCCTTGGGCACAAACGCCTACGCCACCCACCAGATCGGCATGAACATCCAAGCTCTGTCCTTTATGACCGGACAGGCCTTCGCCGTTTCCGCAACGTCCCTGGTCGGGCAGAGCTTGGGCAAGAAGCGCCCAGATATGGCCCAAAGCTACAGCAACCACACCCGCCGCTTGGGCCTTATCATCTCCGTCATCCTCGGTATCGCTTTCTTTTTCTTCGGTGAACAGATCGTCAGCCTCTACAGCAGGGAACCAGAAATCATCGCTCAGGGTGCCAGCATCCTCAAACTGGTGGCTCTGACCCAGCCTGCCCAATCGTCACAATTCATCCTGGCCGGTGCCCTGCGCGGAGCCGGCGACACCAGGGCGACTGCGGTGATCACTTTCCTTACGGTGATGCTGGTGAGGCCTTACTTTGCCATGCTTGCGGTCAACGTCTTAGGTTTGGGCCTGGCTGGGGCCTGGTACGCCCTCGTCGCTGACCAGCTGCTGCGCTCCGGACTTGTTCTGCTTCGCTACCGCTCTGGAAGGTGGAAGAACGTCAGGATAAAGTGAGGCGGGGAACATGGCAAAAAAGAACTGGCAGGCAGGCTACTTGGTCCTGATCCTGCTCTTGTTCGCGCTGTTGGCGATGAACTGGACCTGGCCGGAGGAAGGCGGGGAGGAAAGCCCAGATGACCTGCGGGCTTACCTGCCGGCTCTAGTGGGCATGACTTACCACTATGAAGGCATGGGCATGGAATTTGCCTCCTTCACCCGGCGTCTGACCTTCGCTGCCCAGGGCCTTCTCCAGCTGGAGGATCTCAGCGGGACAAACCTTGCCCAGGTGGTGGAGCGGAGGCAGGAAGAGATCAAAGTGATCTACGCGGAAGAGGAGTTCTACGAGGGAGAAAGCCTGCTGGAGGAGGCTGTGCGCCGCAGCCGTCCCCTGGGGCGTTCTGTCGATCTCATCCTGCTCAAGGCACCGCCGAAGGTTGGTACAAACTGGCAGGATCAGCAGTTCCAGCGGGAGATCACCGCCGTAGGCGAGGTGGTGGAGGTTCCCCTGGGAGTCTTTTACGATGTGGCGGTGGTGAAGAGCAGAAGCCGCGACGGCGCTTCTGGTGAGATCTACGAGTATTACGCCAAGAATGTGGGGCTGATCAAGCGGGAGTTCATCCTGGAGAGCGAGGGAGAGACCTTCACGGTCACCTCCAGCCTCAAGGCGTTGAGTTTCCCACCTGCCATGTGAAGGAGGGCCTGTCTTGTACGCGATCGGTATCGATGTGGGGGGCACGCACACCGATGCGGCCCTGCTCAAAGAGTCCCAAGTAGCTGCCCTGGCCAAGGTCCCCACTGATCACGGGGACCTCTTTGCCAGCACGAGGCAGGCCTTGGAAGAGATCTGGAGGCACTACCCGGGGGACGGGCCTGTCAGGCTCCAGCTTTCCACAACCCTTTCCACCAACGCAGTTGTGGAAGGCAGGGGAGTGCCCACAAGGGTTGTGGCCGTGCCCGGGCCTGGCGTGAACCTCAAAAGCCTTGGCCTGCCCTTCACCGTCCATGAGCTGCAGGGATACATAGACCACCGGGGCCGGGAAGCCGCTCCCCTGGACCCTGCTGAACTGAAGGGGCTGCGGGCTCTGCTCGGTACCGGTGAGGGGGAGGCGGTCGCGGTGGTGGGCAAGTTCTCCCAGCGCAACCCCAGCCATGAGCAGCAGATCGCCGCCGAACTCACTCAGTGGTACCGGGGCACGATCACCTTAGGCCACCGCCTGTCGGGGCGGGCGAACTTCCCCAGACGGATGATGACCGCCTTTCTGAACGCCAGCGTTGCCCAGCAGCAGCTGGAGTTTGCCGCGATGTGGAGGCGGGTACTGGAGGATCTGGATATCCCCGAAGAAGATGTGCTCGTCCTCAAGGCCGATGGCGGTACCATGAACCTTGCGGACTCCAGTGAACGCCCCATCGAAACCATCCTCTCTGGGCCCGCGGCCAGCACCATGGGTGCCCAGGCCTTAACTGAGCGGGAAGAGGGCAGTTACGTTATTGTGGACATCGGAGGAACCACCACCGACCTGGCCGTGGTGGTGGATGGAGAGGTGCTCTATGAACGGGATGGTGCGGTGATCTCTGGCTACCGCACCCTCGTTCCCGCGGTCCTCACCCGGTCTGTTGGATTGGGCGGCGACAGCGAACTGCATTTTTCTGCTGATGGAAAGATCACCATCGGCCCGCGGCGAGCCGGTACCCCGCTCTGCTTGGGCGGGAAGGAGCTTACCCCCACCGATGCTGTGACTGCTCTGGAACTGGCGGACGTTGGCTCCCGGGGCAAGGCAGTGCAGGCGCTGGCTGAGCGGGCTGGGGAGTTCGGCCTGACCTGGCGGGAGCTGGCCGAACGGATACTGGAGGCCTTTATCGATCAGCTCTGCGCAGCGGTGCGGTCGCTGTACAGTGAACTGGAGAACATGCCGCTTTACACCGTGCGGGACGTGCTCAACCCACCCGATCTAAGCCCTCAGGCCGTGGTGGGGCTGGGCGCTCCTGCGCCTGTCTTCATACCCAGACTCGCGCAGGCTTTGGGCCTTCGCTACGAGGTTCTGCCCTTCAGCGCTGGGGCCAATGCCATCGGGGCGGCAGCAACTGCCGTTACTCTGAGCCTGACCCTCCATGCCGACACGGAACTGGCCAGGCTGACCATTCCGGAGCTTGGCTGCCGGGAGCCGATTGAGCGGCCGCTCTTTTTTGACCTGGACAAGGCCCGCAGCCTTGCGGCTGACAGGCTCAAGGAGCTGGGCCGGGCTCGGGGCTGCGGGGAAGGCGCGGAGATCTATGTGGTGGAAGAGGAGAGCTTCCAGATGGTGCGGGGCTTCCACACCGTCGGCCAGAGGCACATGGTGCGCACCCAGCTCAGGCCGCAGGTGCGCAGGGTAAGGGGGTAGCAGACCATGGAGAAGGAACCACTCGTTGGCTTGGTGTTTTTCCCTGCCTTTGACTGGTGCATCAGCCCAGACCATCCGGAGCGGCAGGAGCGCCTGCTCTACACCCGGGACCAGATCCAGGAGGAGGGGCTTTTTGACCATCCGCGCCTTAAGGAATTCCGGCCGCGCCTTGCGGCTCCCGAGGAGATCCTGCGCACCCATGTAGTCCTTCCCAGCCTGGAGAGGAACGTTACCGAATCTCACCGCATCGCCGCCGGTGGGACGATGGTGGCGGCGGATCTTGTGGTGGATGGAGTGGTGGACCGCGCCTTTGCCCTGCTCAGGCCGCCAGGGCATCACGCCAACCGCATCGTCCACGGTGCGCGGGGTTTCTGCATGATCAACAACGAGGCGATCATGGTCGATCATCTGCGGCACCGCCTTGGGCCTGATCTGCGGATCGCCATCGTTGACACCGATGCCCACCACGCCGACGGCACCCAGGACATCTTCTACAACGACCCGGGAGTGCTGCATATTTCCCTTCACCAGGACGGCCGCACGCTCTACCCGGGGACGGGTTTCGTTTCAGAACGGGGCGGGCCGGGTGCCTATGGGCAGACGGTGAACATCCCCCTGCCGCCGGGTACGGGGGATCAGGGGATGCTCCTTGCCCTGGAAGAGGTGGTGCTGCCCATCTTGGAAGAGTGGCAGCCGGACCTTGTGATCAACGCAGCGGGGCAGGACAACCACTTTTCCGATCCCATCACCAATATGGGCTTTTCTGCCCAAGGATACGCCCGCCTCACCGAGCTGCTCAAGCCGGACGTGGTCGTTCTGGAGGGCGGCTACTCCATCGAGAGCGCCCTGCCCTACATCAATGTGGGGCTGCTTTTGGCCCTCGCCGGGCTGGACTACTCCAGAGTGCGGGAGCCTGGCGGTGTGCCCGTCCGGGAGAGTCGGGATCTGATCAGGCAGGTGGCAGCAACCTGCCGAGAAGTGCGGGAGCTCTGGCGGACCAGGCATGAAGTTGATCTGAAGTGCGTCTTCGGCCCGGGGCCCTTTTTCGAGCGGCACCGCCAGATCCACTACGACACCGATCAGATCTTCGAAGGCCAGCGGGAATCCATCCGCCTGTGCTCCGAATGTCCGGGTTGGCGGCTGGTGATCACCGCTTCCACCCGCAGCCGCACGCCGGCGGCAGCGGTACTGCTTCCCTGGAAACCCTGCGAGCGCTGCTTGGGGGAGGCCCGCGCACAGTATGAAGAGCTGCTGGAGGATGAAAGTTTCAGCCAAGTGGTCTGGCAGGATCCCAGTTCTGCCCTGCAGGACGAGAAAAGTGGCAGGGAATGACAGGAGTTTCGACGATTTTCACGAAAATACTTGCTATCACGAAAACCGGGGGTCGCTTTATGATTCGTTGGAAGCGGGGCGGTTATCTCTTAGTCTTAGACGTCATCTTTATCAACATAGCCTTTATCCTGGCCTTATACCTGCGTTTTGACGGCGTGCCGGCTCAGTACTGGGAAGTCTTTTTCACCATGTTTGTTCCCAGCACACTGATCCGGCTCACCACCCATTACTTCTTCGGCCTGTACCGCCGCGCTTGGCGCTACGCCTCTGTGCAGGAAGCGCTGGCCATTGTGGCGGCGGTTACTCTGGGCACGTTTTTCGACGTTGTCCTTTCCCTTTTCTGGTTCCAGAGCAACCTGCCCCGCAGTGTGGTGGTGCTGGACTGGTCGCTGTGCATGGCATTCATCGGGGGAAGCCGCTTTTTGCTCAGGATGTGGGCCCAGCGTGAGGCGGCCCAGGCTCCAGAGGCGGCAAAGGAAAGCTGCCGGCGGGTTCTGATCGTGGGAGCGGGGGACGGAGGCGCTCTCGCTGCTCGCGAGCTGCGCAACCACTACGGCCCGCGCGTACGGCTTGTGGGGTTCATCGATGACGATCCTCTGAAGAAAAACCAGACCATCTTGGGGTACCCCGTTCTGGGAACCAGGGATGATCTGGCCCGTGTGGCATCGGAACAGCAGGTTGATGAGATCATCATCTCCATGCCCTCCGTACCCCGCCAGGTGATCCGGGAGCTGGTGAATATCGCCCAGAGCACCGGTAAGCGGGTGATGATCATGCCGGGCGTGTATGATCTTCTGGAAGGCAACGTCACCGTGAGCAAGATCCGGGAAGTGCAGATCGAAGACCTCTTAGGCCGCGACCCGGTGAAGGTGGACATCGCCGGGGTGAGCGGTTACTTAACCGGGCGGCGGGTGCTCGTCACCGGAGCGGGTGGGTCAATCGGTTCCGAACTGTGCCGGCAGATCGCGAAACTCAAACCGAAGGTCCTCCTTCTGCTGGACAACAGCGAGAACAACCTTTACGACATAGAGATGGAGCTTAAGGCGACTTCGGACGTACCCCTTGCTGTACTCGTCAAAAGCATCCAGGACCGCAGGGGGATTGAAGAGGTGTTCCGGCGGCACCAGCCGGAAGTGGTGTTTCACGCCGCTGCTCACAAACACGTGCCCCTCATGGAGCACAATCCTGAAGAAGCGATCAAGAACAACGTGTACGGTACATACCAGGTGGCCCGGGCGGCCCATCTCTTTGGTGCAGAGAAGTTCGTGTTGATCTCCACAGATAAGGCAGTGAACCCCACAAGCGTCATGGGGGCTTCCAAGCGTATCGCCGAGATGATCATCCAGTACCTGGACACCGTGAGCAATACCAGCTTCGCTGCGGTCCGTTTCGGCAATGTGCTGGGCAGCCGGGGGAGTGTCATCCCTCTGTTCCGCAAGCAGATCATGGCAGGCGGCCCGGTTACCGTCACCCACGATAAGATGATCCGCTATTTCATGACCATCCCCGAAGCGGTGCAGCTTGTGCTGCAGGCGGGAGCCTTTGCCGCCAAGGGTGAGATCTTCGTCCTGGATATGGGTGAACCGGTGAGGATCATGGACCTGGCCGAGACCCTGATCCGCCTCTCTGGCTTCAGGCCCTATGTGGATATTGACATCAAGGTGATCGGCACGCGGCCCGGCGAGAAGCTCTATGAAGAGCTCTTCACTTCTGAGGAAGGGGTGGACGCCACCAAACACCAGCGCGTCTTTGTGGCCAAGCCCACTTCGTTGAACCTGCCTCTGCTGCAGACCACCATCCATGCTCTCGAGACCAATCCCCAGGCAGTACTGCCTGGAGACTCCGCCTCTACCCTGGAGTTCATCCAGCGCTTCGTGCCCGAGTTCAAGCTGGTTGAGGCCCAGCCCGCACAGCTGGAGGCGGCAGTGGCTAGAGAGGGAAAACAAGCATAGACTAAGCAAAAGCTTTGTTCAGGCGGTGCTGCTCTGCTCGCCGCCTTTTTTGATCAAAGCCCTAAGGCGTGAAAGGGGAAAGACATATGATCAGGGCAGCTGTTGTTGGTTATGGGAACATCGGCCGCTATGCGGTGCAGGCGGTGAAAGCCGCCCCCGATTTCGAGCTGGCCGGCGTGGTGCGCCGCAGTGCCGCTGGTGACCTGCCGCCGGAACTGGGCGGGGTTGCGGTTGTGGAGGATATTGCCAAACTGGGCAGGGTGGATGTGGCGCTGCTCTGCGTGCCGACCCGCAGCGTGCCGCAGAAGGCCCGGGAGATTGTGGAGCTCGGCATCAACACGGTGGACAGCTATGATCTGCACGGCGAAAGCCTGGTGAACTACAAGCGGGAGATCGGCGAGCTGGCCAAGGCGCGGGGCGCTGCCGCCGTCATTTCCGCGGGCTGGGATCCTGGGACGGATTCTGTGATACGGGCCCTCTTGGAAACGATGGCCCCCCGGGGGATCACCTTCACGAATTTCGGACCAGGGATGTCCATGGGCCATTCGGTGGCGGCGAGAGCGGTGCCGGGCGTCAAAGATGCCCTGTCAATGACCATTCCAGCTGGTGCGGGCCGTCACCGCCGCCAGGTCTATGTGGAGCTTGAGCCCGGGGCCGAGCTGGGGGAAGTAGAGGCGAACATCAAGGCAGACCCCTACTTTAACAAAGACGAAACATATGTTTATCAAGTTCCTTCCATCAAGGAGCTGCAGGATGTGGGGCACGGCGTGCTCATGGAGCGGGTCGGCACCAGCGGCGAGACAGCAAACCAGCAGTTCAGGTGGGAGATGCGCATCAACAACCCGGCCCTCACCGCCCAGGTGATGACGGCCGCGGCGAGGGCGAGCCTCAGGCAGGAGCCGGGGGCCTACACCCTCTTGGAGATTCCGCCAATCCACTATTTTCCCGGCGATCCTGATGAGTTGATCAAGCGCCTGGTTTAACAGAAACGAAACACGGAAGATCCCCGGAAGGACTCTGCGAAAAAGCCTTCCGGGGATCTTGTGATTTTTTTGACATTGACTCCGTGTTAAGTTCTCGATAAACCGACAAGGAATTTCGTACCACACTGCGAATAGTAGTGGTAGAAATACGAAGGACGGAGGATGGCCATGAAGTACCAAGGTCTGAAAATAGGAGTCCCAAAAGAGATCTTAGCCGGTGAGAGGCGGGTAGCGGCCACACCGGAGACAGTATCCCAGTTTGTGAAAGGTGGCGCGCAGGTTCTGGTGGAGGCAGGCGCCGGCCTCGGTTCGTTTTTCGGCGATGAAGCCTACCGCGAGGCGGGAGCAGAGGTGCTGGCCGATGTGCGGGAGGTCTACGCACGGGCTGATCTGATGCTCAAAGTTAAGGAACCGCAGTTCCATGAAGGGCTCCAGATGCACGAGACCGAGCTGCTGCGCCCGGGGCAGGTCCTGATCACCTTCCTTCACCCCGCTTCCCCGGGGAACCACAAGATGGTGAAGGCCTTGGCTGAGCGGGGCGTTGTTTCCCTCACCCTGGACTCCATTCCCAGGATCTCCCGAGCCCAGGCCATGGACGCCCTCACATCCATGAGCACCGTTGCTGGCTACAAAGCCGTGCTCATGGCTGCCAACCGCATCCCCAAGTTCCTGCCTTTGATGGGGACAGCCGTGGGGATGATCCAGCCTGCTCAGGTGTTGGTGATCGGAACCGGCGTGGCCGGACTCCAGGCTATCGCAACCGCGAAGCGGCTGGGCGCAATGGTCTATGCCGCAGATATCCGCCCCGACGCCCGGGAACAGGCCAAAAGCTTGGGAGCACGCCTCGTGGATCTGGGCATCCCGGAAGAGCTGGCAGTGGGCAGCGGCGGCTACGCCCGGCATCTCGATTCCCAGTGGCTGGAGAAGGAGCGGGAAGCACTGCGTCCTGTGGTCGCAGGTTCTGACATCGTGATCACCTCTGCGCTGGTTCCCGGCAAAGAAGCGCCCATCCTGCTCACGAAAGAAATGGTGGAATCCATGCGGCCCGGTTCCTGCATCGTGGACATCTCCATCGACCAGGGCGGCAACTGCGCCCTGTCCGAAGGCGGCGTGGTTAAGGAGCACAGGGGAGTAATTGTCGACGGCACCAAGAACATCCCCGGCACCATGCCCACGAGCTCCACGGCCATGTTCTCGAAGAACGTGTTCAACTTCGTGGAAAACCTCGTGGCAGACGGAAAGCTCAACCTCAACCTGGAGGATGAGATCATCCGGGCCACCCTGGTGACCAAAGACGGCCAGATCGTACACGAGGGAACGCTGGAATCCATGCGGGCAAGGGGAGTAATTTAGAGATGCGGGAGTTTGTCTTGGTCCTCGCCTTCGTGGGGGCAGCCCTTCTCGGGCATAAGCTGATCAGCGAGGTGCCCAGCCTGCTGCACACTCCGCTCATGTCGGGTATGAACGCCCTTTCCGGGATCACCGTCGTGGGAGCGATCACCGCGACTGGGCTGGCCCTGGCCACCGGCAGCAAGCTGGTTGGTTTTGTGGCGATCGTCCTTGCGATGATCAACGTGGTGGGCGGCTTTCTCGTCACTGACCGCATGCTCCGCATGTTCAAAAGCGAGCGGGGGAGGAACTCCTAGATGCTGAGCTCGTATCTGTTCCTACAGCTCGTCTGTATAGCTCTTTTCATCTACGGCATCCGCCTGATGAACTCGCCCGAAACCGCGGTTGGGGGCAACCTGATCGGTGCCCTGGGCATGGCGGGAGCCACCATCATGACCATGCTCGAGGCCGAGGTGCTCACCGTGGGCACAGTCTGGGCGGGGCTCTTGGTAGGCTCAGCTCTTGGTGTCTGGCTGGCCTCAGCCGTGAAGATGATCCAGATGCCCCAGATGGTCGCCTTGTTCAACGGCTTTGGCGGTGCCGCGTCCTTCATGGTCGCGACCCTTACCGCACTCCAAGGCGGGCTGAATACCTTCGCCCTTTTCACTTCCGGCCTGGCCATTGTGGTTGGAGGGGTAACCTTCAGCGGCAGTCTGGTGGCCGCGGCTAAGCTGCACGGGCTGATGAAACAGCGGCCGGTACACCTCAAGGGCCACAACACCTACCTGTGGGTGAGCGGCTTTGTCATGGTCCTGGCAGTTATCGGGATGACCTTCCAGATCGGAACGCCGGGGCTGCACGCCGCGCTCCTGATCATCTTTTCCCATCTCTTTGGCTGTGTCTTTACCATCCGGGTGGGCGGCGCGGATATGCCCATCACCATCTCGCTTCTGAACTCCTTCTCAGGCGTGGCGGGTTCAGTGGCTGGCTTTGCCCTGCCCAACGGCGCGCTCCTGGTCGTCGTGGGTTCCATTGTAGGTGCCTCAGGTTTGATCCTGACTCAGATAATGTGCCGGGCCATGAACCGCACTCTCTTGGATATCCTCCTGGGCCGCACCACGGTGCTGCCGGGCAGCGCCGCACAAACTGGAAGCCAAGCACCCCTGGAGCCCGCACCCGAAGGGGCGCCTGAGCCTGCGCAGCCGGATTTACCCTCCTGGCAGGAGGCGCTGTGCGGTGCTGAGAAGGCGGCCATCATCCCCGGTTACGGCATGGCCGTGGCCCAAGCGCAGCTCCAGGTCAAGCAGCTGGCCGAGCTTCTCGAAAGTCGCGGGGTTGAGGTGCGCTTCGGCATCCACCCGGTGGCGGGCCGCATGCCCGGCCACATGAATGTTCTCCTTGCGGAAGTGGATGTGCCCTACGACAAGCTCTGCGAACTGGACGAGATCAACGCCTTTCTGGAACAGGCCGATCTGGCTGTGATCGTGGGGGCCAATGACGTGGTTAACCCCGCAGCCATGGAAGCGGAGGGCACACCCATCTACGGTATGCCCATTATCCGGGCCGATCTGGCCAAGAACGTGCTTGTCTGCAACTACGATACCAAACCCGGTTACGCCGGCGTGGATAACTCCCTCTACAAGAGGGACAAGGTACACCTCCTCCTGGGCGATGCCAAGGACAGCCTGGCTGAGCTCATCGCGGTGCTCAAAGGCGGCACTGCTGAGCGCCCAGACGGGCCAGAGCAGGACGCAGCACCTGAAGAGAGCCCTGCCGCCCTGATCAAGGCCGCACAGCGGGTGGTGATCGTGCCCGGCTACGGGATGGCCGTGGCCCAGGCTCAGGCACAGGTTAAGTTCCTGGTGGATCTGCTGCAGAGCTGGGGTAAGCGGGTGGAGATCGCGGTGCACCCAGTGGCGGGCCGCATGCCCGGTCACATGAATGTCTTGATGGCCGAGGTGGATATCCCCTACGAGCTGCTCTTGGAGATGGATCAGATCAACGACCAGTTCAAAGACGTCGACGTGGTGATAGTGGTCGGGGCAAACGATGTGATCAACCCCGCGGCCAATACTCATGAGGGAACGCCCATCTACGGCATGCCGGTCCTGAGAGCTTCCGAAGCCCGACATGTCATCGTCTACAACCTGGACCGCTCGCCGGGCTACTCCGGGGTGGAGAACACCCTCTACGATATGGACCACTGCATCTTCGTCCCGGGCGATGCCGCGGTGACCCTCCAGGCGCTCCTGGAGGAGCTTAGGGCGGCGGGATAGGGCAGGCTTCACAGACGCATAGGAGAGATGATGGGGAGCCGTTTTTCCAGGCAGCAGCCTGAGAGGCGGCTCTTTTGTCGTGATTGACGGGGCTGCGGGGCTTGGGTAGAATGGAGCTGGAAAAGGGGGCAGCCTTTGTGGAGTCAATGCGCTTGGTCAGCCGGGCACGCAAACCGGAAGATACTGTGGTCACAGTGGGGCAGGTTAGGATTGGCGGGGGACAGCCGGTGTTCATCGCCGGTCCCTGCTCGGTGGAGGATGAAGAGCAGATCAGGGAGATCGCCGAGGAGATCAAGGACTGCACCCACATCCTGCGGGGCGGCGCTTTCAAACCGCGCACCTCGCCCTACAGCTTCCAGGGTTTGGGCGAAGCGGGCCTGCGCCTCCTAGCTGAGGCCGGACACGCGGTGGGGCTGCCCGTGGTGACCGAGGTTCTGTCGGAAACAGAGGTGGAGCTGGCAGCCGCATACGCAGATATGCTCCAGATCGGCGCCCGCAACATGCAGAACTATCCCCTTCTGAAAAAAGTGGGGGCCCAGGGGAGGCCTGTTCTCCTCAAACGGGGTTTTGCCGCTACCATTGAGGAACTGCTGCTTGCCGCGGAGTACATATTGGCCGCTGGGAACAGCCAGGTAGTCCTGTGTGAGCGGGGCATAAGGACGTTCAGCGGTTCTTTAACCCGCTTCACTCTAGATTTGAGCGCAGTGCCTATCCTCAAGGAACTGACCCACCTGCCCGTGATCGTCGACCCAAGCCACGGCACGGGGCGCTGGAATCTGGTGGAACCCCTGGCCAAAGCGGCTTTGGCCGTGGGCGCAGATGGGATCATGGTTGAGGTGCACAACCATCCACAGGAAGCCCTGTCTGACGGCCCCCAATCGCTCAAGCCCGAGAGGTTCCGGGCTCTGGCCGGGGAACTCACCGCTTTGGCGGTATTTCTACAGAAGCGCCGGGAAGGGGAACAGTGATGGACAAGATCGTGGTGCAGGCTCCTTCCGGATCATACAACATCCACTTCGGCCCCGGGATCTGGGCGGAGGTTGAGCAGTTCGCCCGGGGCTACGATCAAGCCCTGGTGGTGAGCGACGGGAACGTGGCGCCCCTTTACGGCCACCGCCTGCCTTTCCCCAAGTGCGTCCTCGAGCCGGGGGAAGAGACCAAGAGCTTCAGAACCATCGAGGTTCTCGTGGACGACTGGGCGGAGCGGGGCCTGAACCGCTACAGCTTGGTCATTGCCCTGGGTGGAGGAGTGATCGGCGATCTGGTGGGACTGGCCGCTTCGGTCTTCCGGCGGGGTATTGCCTATGTGCAGATACCCACTACCCTCCTTGCCCAAGTGGACAGCGGGGTGGGCGGCAAGACGGGGATCAACACGGCTCACGGCAAGAACTTGGTGGGCACCTTCTACCAGCCCTGGGGAGTCTTCATCGATCCGGTGGTGCTCCGCACCCTGCCTGAACGGGAGATCACGAACGGCCTGGGCGAGGTGCTCAAGTATGGGATAATCAAGGATAGGGCGCTCTTTGAGGCGTTGGGGCGGCACATCGATGCTTTCTATGACGTGGATCTGGAGTTCGTCGGCCCGGCAGTCAGGCGCTGCGTGGAGATCAAAGGGGAGATCGTTGCCGCAGACGAGACCGACTGGGGCCCCCGGCACATCCTCAACCACGGCCACACCTTCGGCCACGCCATAGAGTGGGCCACAGGATACAACAAGTACAACCATGGAGAGGCGGTGCTCATGGGCATGGTCCTGGAAGCCCGCTTGGCCCACCGCCTGGGTATGCTGCTCGCTGAGGAACTGATGCGGATTGAAGAGGTGCTGCGGCGGGTAAGACTAGAGTACAGCTTCGCCCATCTGGATAGGGACGGGGTGATCGAGGGCATGCTCCAGGACAAAAAGAACCGCCAGGGGTGCATCGCTTTCATGCTGCCCCGGGAGATCGGCTCGGTGGAAGAGGTGCTGCTCGGCGTGGAAGAAGTGGAGAAGTACTGGGAAGAGGTGACTGCTCAATGAAAGTGCTGGTGCTCCACGGCCCCAACCTGAACCTCTTGGGGCGGCGGGAGCCGGAGATCTACGGCTCCAAGACTCTGGATCAGATTAACGAAGAAATCGAGGCCCTCGCCAGCCAGCTTGGCCTTGAGGTGGATTTCTTCCAGTCCAACCATGAAGGAGCGCTGATCGACCGCATCCAGCAGGCCGCCGGGGTGTACAGCTGGATCGTGTTCAACCCGGGGGCCTTCACCCATTACAGCTACGCCCTGCGGGATGCCATCGCGGCGGCCGGGGTGCCCACCATCGAGGTGCACCTGAGCAATATCCAGGCGCGGGAAGAGTTCCGGTCGCGCTCGGTGATCGCTCCGGTGTGTGCCGGCCAGATCAGCGGTTTCGGAGCCGCCTCCTATTTCTTAGCCCTCTACACCATCTTCGAAGAGGCTGGGGGAGTCTAGCTCGATGATCAGCTTGCTCGCAGCCAGCAGGCTGCGGCAGGTGTAGTCGGCCTGTTCCGTGGTTTTCTCTCTGGACTTGATAAGGATGGTGCGGGTTCCCGCGGCCCTGCCCGCTTGGATATCCATGTCCCGGTCGCCGATCATGTAGCTGGCGGCCAAATCGATATTATACTTCTCAGCCAGGCCTAGAATCAGGCCTGGTTTTGGTTTGCGGCAGGCGCAGCCCTCTTTCGGTTTGTGGGTGCAGGCGGCGATCTCGGTGAACTTCCCGCCACCGGCAGCCACTTCTTGAGCGAGCTTTTCGTGGATGGCATCGAGCTCAGCCTGGGTCATGTAGCCGAGGCCGACGCCGCCCTGGTTGGTCACGACAAAGGCCAGGTAGCCCGCGTCATTCAGCCGCCGGATCGCCTCTGGCACGCCGGGCAGGATCACCAGCTCCTCGGGGTTATTGGGCGGCCGGAAACCGTAGGACTTGTTCAGCACCCCATCGCGGTCGAGAAAGACTGCCTTTCTTCTGCTCATCTCTGCTTCCTTTCCTATCTGTTTTTGGGTTAGAAAAATGGCACAGGCCTTTCCTCCTGTGCCATCTTTCTATCAACCCTTGACTTAGAAACGCTCGTTGAGCATCTCCTGGATCACTTCTTCGATCTGGTAGCGGCCTTCGGCGAGGGACAGGTCGATGTCCTCACCCAGGAAGACCTTGGTGACCATCTCGGAGATCAGGCCGCGGCACTCTTCCCAAGCAGCGATCTTGGGCTGCCAGTAGCCGTACTCGAAGGCCTCCAGGTTGGCGATGGCTGCCTTGTGCGGGTTGGCAGCGAGCCAGGCCTGGTACTCGGGATGGGAGAGGCCGGAGTAGGTGACCGGGAGGTAACCGGTCTTGGTGGCGAAGTAGACCGTGTTATCCGCGTTGGTCAGCCACTTCACGAACTTGGCGGCGGCTGCCTTCTCCTCTTCGGTAGCGGCGTCGAACAGGGCGATGTTGGTGCCCATGAACGGTGCGCCAGGCCGTACGCCGGAGGGCAGGGGAGCGGTGCTGAACTCAAACTTGCCGCCCACCGAATTCTCCGCGTAGGTGATGCCGGCGGAAGAGCCGATGTACATGGCGATCATGCGGTCGCCGAAGGAGGCATCTTCGTAGCCGTCGATCAAGAGGGCGGAGCCGTCTTCCAGCATGCCGATCATCTGCTGCAGGGCCTTCTTGCCTTCCGGCCCGTCAAAGGTCACGTTCAGGTCTGCATCGAAGAAGTCGCTGCCGTTCAGCCACAGGAAGGCGTGGAAGAGCTCCAGGGTCGGACGGATACCGAAGCCCTTGGTCTCGCCGTTCGTCTTGGCCGTCACGTCTTTCGCTATCTGGAAGAATTCGTCCAAGGTCTTGGGCGGTTCCGGGATGAGCTCTTTGTTGTAGTAGAGGACCCAGTTGCTCTTGTTGAAGGGGATGGTGTAGAGTTTGCCGTCCCAGGTGTTCATGTGCCGGAAGACTTCGATGTAGTCGTTGTACTCTTCCTCAGTGAGATCCATGTAGTCTTCCAGAGGAGCAATCACTCCGTAGCGGTAGTATGCATCGGTCCAGTTTTCGTAAACCTGGGCGATGGTGGGCGAAGTGCCCGCCGAGAACGAGGCGACCAGTTTCGTGTTCAGGTCGCTGTAGCGCCCTTGGTAGATGGACTCGACGAAGATCTCGTCCTGTTTCTCGTTGAACTTTTTAGTCAGGTAGTCCACCGCTTCGCCGAGTTCGGCGCCCATGGCGTGCCAGAAGGTGATGTTCACCTTGGCCAGGGCGGCGCTGCTCAGGGTAAGAGTGAGCACGAGAGCCAACAATACCAGTTTGGTCCAACGCAAGTTAATCCACTCCTTTTCTTTTTTCTTGAGTCCCACATCAACAACAAACAAACAGCGGCTGCAGACCTTCCCGCGGACCACCTCCCTATCCTTTCAAACCTGTACGGGCTATGCCCTGGATAAACTGCTTCTGCAGGAGCAGGAAGAGGATCAAAATGGGGGCCATGGCAAAGGTGGAGGCTGCCATGAGGTAGTTGTACTGGGCGCCAACGTCACTGACGAAGTAGGTGAGGCCAACCGGTATGGTGCGCATGGTGGGAGTGTTCGTCATGATCAGCACCCAGAGAAAGGCATTCCAGCTGCCGATGAACTTGAACAGCATCACCGTGGCGACGGCCGGTTTGGAAAGGGGCAGCATCACGGTGATCAGGTACCTGAACTTGCCGCAGCCGTCCAGGATGGCCGCCTCAAAGAGCTCGTGGGGGATGCTCATGAAGAACTGCCTAAGCAGGAAGATGCTGAACACGCTCACCGTCCAGGGGACGATCAGGGAGTAGTAGGTGTCGATCCAGCCGACGTTGACCATGGTCATGTAGTTCGGGATGAGCATCACTTCGCCCGGGATCATCATGGTGCCCAAAAAGAGCACAAAGAGAAAGTTCTTGCCGAAGAAGTTCATCTTGGCGAAGGCGTAGGCTGCCAGGGAGCTGAAGGTGACCTCGATCAGCATGCACACCGTGGCGATGAAGAAGCTGTTTTTGAAATACATGGCAAAGGGTGCCGCTTCCCAGGCGATCTTGTAGTTTCGCCACTGGGGGCTCTCGGGCAGCCACTTGATGTACTTGAGAGAAATCTCATGGGGCGCCTTCAGAGAGCTCGAGAGCATCCAGGCAAAGGGGGCGATCATGATCAGGGCGCCGCCGATCAGCACGGCGTAGAGGAAAAAGCGTTTGAGGCTATGGCTCAGGCGGTAGCGCCACATCTGGTTTTCAGCGAGCATTCCGGTGCGGGCCATCGGCCAACCCTCCCTAGAAGTCGTAGTGCACCCTGCGCTTGGAAGCGTACATCTGGATCAGGGTGAAGACGAAGATGATGGCAAAGAGGATATACGCGGCGGCAGAGGCATAACCCATGCGGTAGCGCTCAAACGCGTTGCGGTAGACGTAGTAGACGATGGTCAAGCCGCTGCTCAAAGGCCCGGGGCTGCCGGTATAGAGCACGTAGATCTCCGTAAACATCTTGAACGCCCCGATGATCGCGATGATGGAAATGAAGAAGGTGGTGGGCGAGATCAGGGGCAGGGTGATCTTCCAGAAGCTCTGCCAGGAATTGGCGCCGTCCACTTCCGCCGCTTCATAAAGCTCCCCGGGGACGTTCTGGAGGCCGGCTAAGAAGATCACGACGTAATAGCCGATGCTCTTCCAGACGCTGATGATCACGATGTTGATGATCGTCCATCTGGGTTCCATCAGCCAGTTGATATTGCTGAACTGCCACACCTGGGCCACGCTGCCGAAGGTGACGAGCTCCACCACCTTGTTCACAAACCAGGCCAGGTTGGCCAGGGCCATGTTCAAAAGGCCGTAGTGCTGGTTGTAGATCCAGCGCCAGACCATGGAAATGGCTACGGATGAGGTAACCCAGGGCAGGAAGTAAGCTAAGCGCAGGGCGCCCCGCCAGCGGATCTTGTTGTTGAGCAGCACTGCAATGATGAGTGCCAGGCAGATGGAGATAGGCACAAAGCCTATAACATAGCGGAAGGTGTTGGAGATCGCCAGGAGGAAGTTGCGGTCGCTGAGCAGCTTCTGGTAGTTCTCAAAACCGATGAAGTACTGCTCTTTGCGGAGCAGATGCCAGTCGTAGAAGCTGATGATGACCGACTTGACCACGGGGTAGAAACTGAACATGCCCAAGATGGCCAGGGTGGGCAGCAGGTAGAGGTAGGCTTCAAGGGTTTCTTTCCAGTACTTCTTTCGTTTCATCTCCGCAGGTATCCTGAGCAATACGGAGGCCCTCCTTTCACTCCCGCCTCGCCTGCGAGGCAGGAATTCACAGTACTTCTTGCGAATGGAATGTTTGGGTTTGGATGGCATATCTCAAAGCGATCAGTTCTCCTTGCGGCAGGAGAAAACCTCTTGCCGGGAGTGATCTCGACAAAAATTAAAGGAAGGATGACTGCTCGATGGAAAGACAAGCCTGGGGAACCGCCTATGGGCGGCAGGTAGAGCTGTTCACGCTGGATCTGGGTGCGGGCAGCAAGGCCGTGCTGACCAACTTCGGAGCGGCGCTGGTCAGTCTCTTCGCTCCGGACAGCCGCGGCAAGGTGGAGGATGTGGTCTTGGGCTACGACAGCGTGCAGGGGTATGTGAATTGCACCAAGTACTTCGGGGTTGTGGTCGGCCGCTATGCCAACCGCATCGGTGGAGCCCAGTTCACCCTGGACGGACAGGTTTACGAACTGGCGGCCAATGATGGGCGCAACCACCTGCACGGCGGCCCGGGGGGCTTTGCCAAGCGCCTCTGGGAAGCTGAGGAGATCGCTGGCGAAACGGGGCCGGCTCTGAAGCTCAGCTACTTCAGCCCCCACCTGGAAGAAGGCTACCCGGGCAATCTCCAGGTAGAAGTGGTCTATTCCTCAACTGGAACCGGCGGGCTGCGCCTGGACTACTATGCTTCCTGCGATCGGAACACGATCGTGAACCTCACCAACCACGCCTATTTCAACCTATGCGGCCAAGGGAAGGGCTTGATCCTCGATCACGAGCTCGAGCTCTGCGCCGACTTTTTCACCCCGACCGATGCCGAGTCCATCCCCACGGGCGAGATCCTCAAGGTCGAGGGGACGCCCCTGGACTTCCGCGCCAAGACCCCCATCGGGGCCCGCATCGAGGCTGACCACGAACAGCTCCGCTTCGGCAAGGGCTACGATCACAACTGGGTGATCCGCCGCCAGGGCCCTGGGCTGGTTAAGGCGGCCAGGGTGGAAGATCCTGTGAGCGGGCGGGTCCTTGAGGTGCTCACCACCAAGCCCGGCATCCAGTTCTACTCCGGCAACTATCTTGATGGCGTCAAGGGTAAGGGCGGCGCGGTGTACGAGCGGCGCAGCGGATTCTGCCTGGAGACCCAGTTCTTCCCGGACAGCCCCCATTTCGCCCATTTCACCTGCCCTGTGCTGAAAGCGGGCGAACGCTACCATTACACCACCGTTTTCCAGTTTTCCAGTAAGTAAGGGCAAGGAGGCAGTAAGTTGAGGATCCAGTTCTTAGGGGCTGCCCAGTGCACCAGCGGCTCCTGCTTTCTTCTGGCCTTTTCCGGCAGGCAGGTTCTGGTGGACTGCGGCCTCTTCCAGGGGCCTGAGGAGCTGAAGCAGCGCAATTACCGGGACTTCCCCTTCAGCCCCGCGGAGATCGATGCGGTCATCCTCACCCATGCCCATATCGACCACAGCGGGCTCCTGCCCAAGCTGACCAGGCTGGGCTTCCGGGGCCCCATCTATGCCACGGCAGTGACTGCCGATCTCTGCTCCATCATGCTCGCGGATTCCGCCCACATCCAGGAGATGGAGGTGGAGCGCAAGAACCGCAAGCTGAAAAGGCGGGGCCAGCCGCTTCTCACGCCCATCTACACTGTGGCTGATGCCGAGAAGACCATGCAGCAGTTCCGGCGGATGGCCTACGATGAGGAGATGGAAATCCTTCCCTCCCTGCGGGTGCGCTTTCGAGATGCGGGGCACATCTTGGGCGGGGCGATTGTGGAGATCTGGGTGGAGGAAGAGGGGGAGACAACCAAGTTCGTCTTCTCGGGTGATCTGGGAAATACGGGCCAGCCGATTGTACGGGACCCCACCGCGATCACGGAAGCGGATGTGCTCGTGATCGAGTCCACCTACGGCACCAGGCTGCATGAAGACAGGGAACAGCGCCTGGAGCTCTTAGCCGAGATCGTCAACCGCACCAGGGAGCGGGGCGGCAACCTGCTCATCCCCGCCTTTGCCCTCGGGCGTACCCAGGACATTCTCTACGGCCTGCGGGTGCTGCAGGATCGGGGCGCCATCCCGCCCCTTTCGATCTATATCGACAGCCCGCTGGCCTCCAAGGCCACGGAAGTCTTCCGGCGCCACGCCCAGGTCTTTGACTACGAGACCCGCACCATGATCGAAGAGAAGCGCTCCCCCTTTGAGGGGCCGGGCGTCCACTTCACGGAGACGGCGGAAGAGTCCAAGCGGCTGAACGAGGTCAGCGGCGGGATCGTGATCATCGCCGCGAGCGGCATGGCCGATGCGGGAAGGATCAAGCACCACCTGCGCCACAACCTCTGGCGGAAGGAGGCGGCGGTGCTCCTCGTGGGCTACCAGGCAGAAGGCACTCTAGGACGGCGCCTGCAGGACGGGGCCGAGGAGGTGCGCATCCACGGCGAGCCCGTCAAGGTGGCCGCGGAGATCGAAACAATCAGCGGTTTCTCTGCCCATGCCGATCAAGCGGGGCTCCTCAGCTGGCTGCGGCGGTTCAGCCGTATCGGCCAGGTCTTTGTGGTCCATGGGGAAAGGGAGAGCAGCGAGGGCTTCACCGAGCTCATCCAGAAGGAGTTTGCGGTGCCTGTCCTCGTTCCCCGGCTGGATGAAAGCTTCGTTATGAAGGGCACCGAGGCTGTGAGCACCTGGGATGCCAGGTGCCGCAGTTTCGCAGTTGAGGAGGACTTCTCCGGGGCCTGCCAGGTGAGCGTGAAGCGCGAAGTCAAATTCAGAGGTGCCTTTGGCCTCTCCGAAAGGCGCTTTAAGATCAAGAACAGCATCTTCACTGCGTTCAACCTGGGTTCCGCGCGGGAGTTCTTCGCCCGCACAGCGCTCTTCCGTTTGGCCGCGCAGGGACTTGCCGTTCCCCTTACGAGTGATCAAGCCCCAGAGGGAGATTGGGAAAAGGAGCTGGCCGGCCTTACAGGGGAAAAGCCCTGGGAGGTTGTGCAGCGGGAAGTGCTGGGCCCAGCAGGGATGGGATCGAGCCGGTATTTCTACCTCGATCAACTGCCCGCCTGGGCGGCTTCCGGCTACACGACAGGCCCCGCCGGACGCTTGGTGGAGAACATCTACGCTATTCCGGAAGCGGCAAGCGAGCCCCAGCTCCATGCCAGCGCCCCGGATCTGGTGCGTTTCTGGCATCTCCTGGCCGAGGGGGAGTTTCTGCCCCGGGAGGCAGTGGAGCAGCTGCTCGCTCCTTACGGGGATCGGCGGCTCGGGATCTACGTGATCGAAGGAAAGGCGCCCGGCGCCCATGTGCTTTTTGGCGGAACGTATGAGGGGCCTCTGGCCGTAGCAGTGCTCAGCAACGGCGAGCAGGGAGCTCTCCATGCCTTTGAGCAGCTCGCGGCCTGGGGAAAGGCAGGTGAAGATGATGGCGGTAAACATAGGAAATGACTGGGATGAACTGCTGGCGGGAGAGTTTGAGAAGGAATACTACCTGGCCCTGCGGCAGTTTCTGATCTCTGAATACCGGCAGAAGACGGTCTATCCGGATATGTACAAGATCTTTGAGGCCCTGAAGCGCACTCCTTACGCCAAGACCAAGGTGGTACTCCTGGGTCAGGATCCCTACCACGGGCCGGGGCAGGCCCACGGACTGGCTTTCTCCGTACCGAGAGGGGTGGCGCCGCCGCCTTCCCTGGAAAACATCTTCAAGGAAATGGCTCGGGACCTGGGCATTCCGGCGCCGACCCAGGGCTGCCTGGAGTCCTGGGCTGATCAGGGGGTGCTCCTGCTGAACACCACTTTGACGGTGCGGCGGGGCCAGGCCGGCTCCCATCAGGGCAAAGGTTGGGAGAAGTTCACCGACCGGGTGCTGGAGCTCCTGAACGCCAAGGAGACGCCCCTGGTCTTCCTGCTCTGGGGCCGTCCGGCCCAGAGCAAGCTCAAGCTGATCACAAACCCAATTCACCTTGTGCTCACGGCGCCCCATCCCAGCCCGCTCTCCGCGAGCCGCGGCTTTTTCGGCTGCGGCCATTTCTCCAAGGCCAATGCCTTCCTGGCCCAGACCGGTCAGGAACCGATTGACTGGCGCATCGCTTGAGCCTAGTCCGCGTGATCGCTTTCTGCGGCTGCGGCGGTGAGCTGGCTGTCTAAAGCCTTGCTTGCCGCGGCCCCTAAGGAGCGCAGGTTTTCGGCCCGGGAGATGAGATTGCCCCGGCCCGTTTTGAGCTGACTGAAGGCCTGCTGGTAGGCGCTTTGGCAGCGGTCGAGGTGGCGGCCCACTTCTTCCAGGGTGGCGACAAAGCCGACGAATTTGTCGTAGAGGGCGCCTCCCTGGCGGGCAATCTCCAGGGCATTCGCGGTCTGCTGGGCCTGCTGCCAGATGTTCGCGATGATCCAGAGGGTGGCCATGAGGGTGGTGGGGGTGGTGAGCACCACCCGGCGCTCCCAGGCGTACTGGAAGAGCTCGGGCTCCGTCTGCAAGGCCAGGGCGTAGGCCGGCTCCAAGGGCATGAAGAGGAGCACAAAGTCGGGGGAGTTCACACCGCTCTGCTTCTGGTAATGGCGCTGGCTGAGCCCGTCGATGTGGTTTTTAACCGAGCGCACCAGATCCTTGGCCAGGTTCTTCTGTTCCTCAGGGTTTTGGCCCCCGGCGTAGCGTTCATAGGCCACCAGCGAGACCTTGGAGTCGACGATAAGGTGGCGGTTTTCCGGAAGGATCACGACCACGTCTGGGCGGATCTTGGTGCCGGCTTCACTGCGCAGATCCAGGCCTTCGCCCTGGAGGACATACTCCCGGCCTTCCGTGAGTCCCGAGGCTTCCAAGATGCGGCTGAGGATCATCTCGCCCCAGTCCCCCTGGGTCTTGACTTCCCCCTTAAGGGCCCTGGCCAGGCGCTGGGCTTCCGCGGACATGGTCATCCCCACCTGCTCCAGAGTACCGATCTTGATCATGCTTTCCCGGTGCGCCGCTTCCACCCGGGCTTGGTACTCCGCGAGCCGCTCCCGCAGGGGGCCGAGGAGGCTCTGCAGCTGCTGCTGGGTCTGGGCCGAGAGGGTGGAGGCTTTGGCCTCGAGGATCTCCTGCGCGAGGTTCTGGAAGACGGCGCGGAATTCTTCCTGGACTGTTTTTAGGTGCGTCTGTTCCTGCTCCCGCTGCTGGCGGGAGACTTTGAGCTCTGCTTCGAGGGCGGCCTGGCGGCGGATGAGGATGGCGTAGGTTATCAGGAAACCCACCAGCAGGCCCCCTGCCGCGGCAAGTGCGTGGCTGATCATGTGCATCTCCCCTTCTAAAACCTTAGTTCGAGGCAGGGTTTGCTTTTCCTGTTCGCAGCAGTAAGCAGGGAAATGGGGGGAGACTGCGAATTAGTAGGCGAAGGGGTGATCGTGTGCAAAGGAGACTGATCGGGAACACCAAGGAAGAAGTAAGCTTGCTGGGCTTCGGCTGCATGCGCCTGCCCACGCTGCCAAATGGGGAAATAGACGAGGCTGAGGCCATTGCCATGATCCGTTATGCCGTTGATCATGGCGTAAACTATCTGGATACGGCCTATGGCTACCACGGCGGCAAGAGCGAAGGGCTGGTGGGCAAGGCGATCAAGGACGGCTACAGGGAAAAGGTTAATATTGCGACCAAGCTCCCTGTCTGGCTCGTAAAGCAACCTGAAGACTGCTCGCGCCTCTTTAACGAGCAGCTGGAGCGCCTTGGTGTGGAAACCGTGGACTTTTACCTGCTCCATGCCCTCAACCGCGGTTCGTGGCAGCAGGCTCTGGAAAACGAAGCGCTGGAATTTCTGGAACAGATGCAGGCCGAGGGGCGCATCCGCTACGTGGGCTTTTCCTTCCATGACGATCTACCCGTGTTTAGGGAGATCGTGGATGCCTATCCCTGGGATTTCTGCCAGATCCAGTTCAATTACATGGATGAATGTCATCAGGCGGGCCTGGCCGGCCTGAAGTATGCGGCCAGCAAGGGGCTGGGCGTGGTGATCATGGAGCCTCTGCGCGGCGGGCGATTGGTGCAGAACCTGCCCCCGGAAGTGGAGGAGCTGTTTAGAAACGCACCCATCCAGCGTACGCCGGCTGAATGGGCCCTGCGCTGGGTAGCCGATCACCCAGAAGTTTTGGTGATCCTAAGCGGGATGAACAAGCGGTCGGATGTGGAGGAGAACCTGCGGGTGCTCTCCGAGGCGGAGCCCCATTCCCTGAGCAAGGAAGAGCTGAATATCGTTGCCCAGGCCCGGGACATCTACAACCAGCGGATCCAGATCGCCTGCACTGACTGCCGCTACTGCATGCCCTGCCCGCAGGGGGTGGCCATCCCCAGGCTTTTCCGCCTTTACAATGAGGCGAGCATGTACAGCACCTTTGCCGAGGACAAGCCGCAGTTTAGGCAGATGGTGAAGGATGGGCGGGGGCCGGATCAGTGCGTGGCCTGCGGTAACTGTGAGTCGGCCTGCCCGCAGAATTTGGAGATTATTGAGCTCTTACAGATGGTTGACCGGGCGTTTGGGTCTTAGGCTGAGGTTAACTCCTGCTTTGGTCATCGCGTGGAAAACGGCGGCTGTGATCACTCCATCGGCCACGTGGTGCATGGCGGTGCCGAGGCCGATGATCAGCAGCGCCTGGCTGAAGGTGAACCCGAAGGGCAGCACCACGAGTGTCTCGCCCAAGGCGTGGATGGGCAGGGCGGCGAGGAGCGCTTTCCAGAGCGCGCCGCTGCGCGCATAGACCAAAGCCCCCACGATTCCAAAGACGATGTGAACTGCGGCCCGCAGGGCTACCACCGGGCCCAAGGTCATGAGAAAGCCCAAGCTGGAACCGACCCCCACAAAAGCGGCAGTCTGGGGGCTGATCGTCATGGCCAGCATGCTCGGCAGGTGGCTCGCCAGGGTAGCGGAAAAGGGCGGGATCACCACCTGCAGCCAGCCCTGGAACGCCAGGGGGATGAGCAGTGCCAGGGCGGTGAGCAGAGACCCGTAAAGCAGTTCTTTAGTAGTCATGCGCATGGGCATTTCCTCGCAGTCTATACAGGTGTCTATACACCTGTATAGTATACTAACGTGGAGTCTTTGGCAAGGAATCGCTTGGAGGAATGGAGATGAAGCAGGAAGAGCGCCGGGACCGCATCCTGGCTCTTCTGGAGGAGGCCGACGGCCCCCTGACCGGTTCGGCCCTGAGCAGCCTGTTTGGGGTGACCAGGCAGGTGATCGTGAGCGATGTGGCAGTGCTCAGAGCGCGGGGGGCCGAGATCATCGCTACGCCCCAAGGCTACCTGCTGCACAAAGCCGGGTCCAGCGCCGTCTACCGGGGCACGGTGGCAGTGCGCCACGGGCCGGACAGCGGGAGCCTTGCCGACGAGCTGAACCTCATCGTCGATCTGGGAGGGACGGTGGTGGATGTCTCGGTGGAGCACCCTCTCTACGGTGAGATCACCGCCAACCTGCAGCTCAGCTCCAGGCAGGATGTGCAGCGGTTCATTGAAAAGATGGAGGAACTCCAGGGCGAACCTCTTTTGGTGCTCACCGGCGGCTACCACCTGCACACCATAGAAGCCCCAAACCAGGAAGTGATGGAAGCGATCCGCGGGGCGCTGCGGGCCTTCGGCTATCTGGTAGAGTAGGGCCCATCCGAGAACAGGCAGAGGTGGTGATAGGGTTGATCATGATCGGCATCGCCGGAGGAACCGGTTCCGGCAAAACCACGTTCGCACTCGCGCTGCAGGCTGCCGCAGGCGAAGACAGCGTGATCATTTCTCAGGACTCATACTATGTTGCCAACACCCATCTCAGCTTTGAGGAGCGCCTCAAGATCAACTACGATCACCCCGATGCTTTTGAGGATCAGCTCCTCATCGAGCATCTGCAGAAGCTGAGGCGGGGGGAACCCATTGAGGTACCCATCTACGACTTTACTGCCTACGTGCGGACGGACCGCACGAACCCGGTACGGCCGCGCCGTATCGTGCTTGTAGAAGGCATCTTGGTGCTGGCCAACCCAGAGCTGCGCAGCCTGTTCGACCTCAAGGTGTTTGTGGATACGGACCCCGATGTGCGCCTGCTCCGCCGCTTGACCAGGGATGTTAAGGAGCGGGGCCGCAGCCTGGAATCCGTACACCATCAATATCTCTCTACGGTGAAGCCCATGCATGAAGCGTTTGTGGAACCGTCCAAGAAGTACGCGGACCTGATCGTGCCCCAGGGCGGCCGCAACCAGGTGGCCCTGGAAACGGTGGCCGCGCTGCTCAGGCAGTATCTCGATCAGGGACGCAGCCCGCGGCGGAACGGGGAGATGGAGCCATGATCACAAGGCAGCCGGAACTGGCCGATGAAGTAAGGGAACTTTTGGCCTTGGACGGCGATCTGCTGCCCGTGGTGCTCCTCAACGGACCAGTGGTCACCAGCACGGGCCTTTTCGGGGTGAGCCAGGTGACCGTGGATGAGGCCAGGCACCTGGTGCACCTGCACGGCTGGGTCTCGGCGGTGGGACACGAGGCCACCGCGGCTGTGCTCTCCCGGATCCTGCGGGTTAACGTGCCCATGAACCGGGTGGAGTACCAGCAGCAGGTAGGCCAGCTGGCCATTGCCCTCACCCTCAACCAGCGCGCCCCCGAGGGGCAGGTGCTCAGCGTCGAGGAGATGCTCAAGATCGGTTTTTCCCTTCTCCTTTTGGAGCGGTTGGAATAGGGGAGGGTACACGTGGCGAAAGAGAAGATGATCACCCTTGTCTTGGTAGGCGGCGTAGCCGCCATTTCTACTTCTGCGGTGCTGATCCGCTTGGCGGAGGCGCCTCCCTTTGTCATTGCTTTCTACCGCATGTTCTTCAGCGCCCTCTGTTTCCTGCCCCTGGCCTTCAAGGAAATGCGCGGCCAGAAGCTGGAACGGAACCAGCTCACACTGGCCGCGGGGGCGGGGCTCATGCTTGCCCTGCACTTTGCCTTCTGGATGACCTCGCTGGAGCACACCAGTGTGGCCAGTTCCGTTGTCCTGGTTACCACCCAGCCTCTATGGGTGTTTTTGCTATCTGTCCTCTTTTTGGAAGAAAAGCCCACGCCCCGGATGTGGTTCGGGCTGGCGGTGGCCCTTTCAGGAAGCATCCTGGTCACCTTCACCCAAGGCGCGGGCGGCGAGTCCCGGCTCTACGGAAATGTGCTGGCAGTAGCTGGCGCGATTATGATGGCCTGTTACTTCTTGATCGGCAGGCGCCTGCGCCCGCAGCTGCCCCTGGCCGTGTACTCGCTTCTGGTCTACGGCAGTGCGGCTCTGGTTCTGCTGCCGCTCATCGCCCTGCGGGGCCTTCCACTCCGGGGCTTTGGTTCCTTCACCTGGCTGATGTTTGCCGCGCTGGCCCTGATCCCCACGGTCTTGGGGCACAACAGCCTGAACTGGGCCCTGAAGTACCTGCCGGCGACTATGGTCTCCGTGACCATCCTGGGAGAGCCCCTGGGAGCGAGCATTATGGCGGTCTTTGTGCTCCGTGAGATCCCATCTCTGCTGGAGGCATTTGGAAGCCTGGTCACCCTGCTCGGCATCTACCTGGTCTGGCAGGGAAACGCCCGCCGGTCCAAGGCTTAGCGGCTGAAGCGGGGTTTGAGGTCGAGCAGTGTGGCAACGGAAGCGAAGACCAGTCCGAACAGGGCACTCTGCTGCCAGCTGGCCTTGGCCAGGGTGGCGATCAAAAGGCCCGAGGCGAGGCACTTGGCCAGCCAGCTGAAAAAGGACCTGTGCAGGCCTTTGGCCTGGTGGGAGAGGGCCGCTAACCAGGTGATGCCCGCCGCGGTCAGGAGAACTAGGCCGAGGAGGAGGGCATTGAGGTTGTGCCCCTGGCGCAGCAGTCCCACCGCGGCAGATACAGCGAGCACGGCCCAGAGTATCAGGAGTTGGGGGAAAGGCATAGGATCATCCCTTCTGGAAAGGTAAGGTGGAGCCCAGGTTGCCCTGGGCTTCCTGTTAAGGGGTGGGGGTTAGAACAGTGAACAGAACCAGCCGGTCACGGCGCCGGCGGCTACGTGGCGGATGCCGTCAGTGAGGCTCCAGTCCGATACGGGAGTTGTGATTAAGTAAGTGATCCCGCCGCAAATGCCTCCCACGATGGCTTCCGTGAGCCAGGCTCCCTCGATCTCCTCCAGCTCTTCCATGGTTAGGGGGACGGCCTCACTGCCGAAGGGAAGAGGTTCGGGGGAACTGGCCATGGCGGCAGTGCTGCTGATGCCGAGGAGCAGTACTGCCAGGAGCAGCGCGGCGCTGAGTTTCCGCTGCACGACGACCCTCCTTTCTGCTTCGGGCCCGGTCTTTTTGCTAGCGATTATAGTATATACAATTCTGACAATTCAGTCAATAGATCAAACTAGAGCGGAGTAGGATTTATCACCTGGTTGAAGAATATGCAATATACTTTTTCGGAAGGGAAGTGGCCGCAGTGATCAAGGACCTGCTATCTGCCAAGGTGCAGACCATCAAGCCGTCGGGCATCCGCAAGTACTTTGATATCGCTGCCACCATGGGAGATGTGATCTCCCTGGGGGTTGGCGAACCAGATTTCCCCACTCCAGCAAATGTCCGGGAGGCCGGCGTGCGCTCGATGACCGAAAAGGGCACCCGGTACACCTCCAACTCGGGACTGCTCGAGCTGCGCCAGGCCATCAGCCGGTATCTGGAGCGGCGGTTTGAGCTTCCCTATGATCCAGAAACGCAGGTCCTGATCACCGTGGGTGCCAGCGAGGCCATCGATCTGGCGCTGCGGGCTGTGGTCAACCCCGGCGATGAGGTGCTGGTGCCCGAACCCACCTTTGTTTCCTACGCTCCTTTGACCATCATGGCAGGCGGGGTTCCAGTACCCGTTCCCACCTATGAGAAGGATGATTTCCGCCTCACCGCGGAAGCCATCGAGCCTCTGATCAGCGAGAAGACCAAGGCGATCATGCTGTGCTATCCCAATAACCCCACGGGGGCGGTGATGGAAGAACAGGACCTGGTGGCCATCGCCGAGGTTCTCCGCAAGCACAAGATCCTGGTTATCTCCGATGAAATCTACGCCGAGCTGGTGTACGGTATCGAGCACGCATCCATAGCCGCGCTGCCTGGGATGTATGAGCGAACGGTGGTGGTGAGCGGTTTTTCCAAGGGCTTCTCCATGACGGGCTGGCGCCTGGGCTATGCCTGCGGGCCGGCCGATCTGATCGCCGCGATGCGGAAGATCCACCAGTACGGGATCATGAGTGCGCCCACCACGGCCCAATGGGCGGCGATCGAAGCGCTGGAAAACGGACTGCATGCGGTGGAGCGGATGCGCGCTGAGTATGACGAGCGCAGGCAGTTTATTGTCCAGGGTTTCCGGGCGATAGGTCTCTCCTGTTTTGAACCCAGGGGCGCCTTCTACTGCTTCCCCAGGATCTCCGATCTGGGCATGACCTCAGATGAGTTCTGCACCGCCCTCCTGGAAGTGGAAAGGGTGGCGGTGGTACCCGGCTCCGCCTTCGGTGATTCGGGTGAGGGGTTTATCCGGGTGTCCTATGCCTATTCCATTGACAGCATCAAGAAGGCTCTGGAGCGCATCGACCGCTTCGTGCAGAAAGCCGCAGGGGAGAGGAAGAAATGGCAGCAGGGATGAAGATCGTCTTAGCCCCCGACTCGTTCAAAGGGAGCCTGAGTTCGACCGAGGCCGCGGAGGCCATGGCCAGGGGGGTTCGGAAAGTTTTGCCCGAAGCGGAACTCGTTCTTCTGCCTCTTTCCGATGGCGGGGAAGGTTTGGTGGAGTCCCTAGTTGTGGCGAGCAGGGGGGAAGTGGTGGAGTGCGAAGTGACCGGGCCTTTAGGCACTCCTGTCAAGGCCAAGCTGGGGCTGATGGGCGGGGGAAAGACTGCTGTGATCGAGATGGCCCAGGCTTCCGGTCTGATCCTGGTACCGGAAGAGGAGCGCAATCCTCTGGTTACAACTACCTTTGGCACCGGAGAACTGATCGCCAAAGCGCTGGATCTGGGCTGCGAGCACTTGATCATCGGCATCGGCGGCAGCGCCACCAACGACGGCGGGATGGGCATGGCCCAGGCCCTCGGTGTGCGCTTTTTGGACGAGCAGGGGGAGCTGCTCGGCTCTGGGGGAGCGGAACTGGCGAGGCTGGCAGAAATCGACGTCAGCCGCAGGGATCCGCGCCTTGATGAGGTGCGCATCGAAGTAGCCTGCGATGTGACCAATCCCCTGACTGGACCGCAGGGGGCATCCCACATCTACGGGCCCCAGAAGGGTGCCACCCCGGAGATGGTGGAGCTGCTTGATGCGGCGCTCAATAGATATGACCAGATCCTGAAGCGCGATCTGGGCAAAGACGTGGGACGAATCCCCGGAGCTGGAGCCGCAGGCGGCCTGGGTGCCGGGCTCATGGCCCTGCTCGGGGGCAAGCTGGTCTCCGGAATCGAACTCGTCCTTGATGTCCTGGATTTCGAGGGCAAGGCGGAGGGAGCCGATCTGGTGCTTACAGGCGAGGGCAGGTTCGATGGCCAGTCCGCTTACGGTAAGGTACCCATGGGCGTGGCCAAGCGAAGCAGGGCCCTGGACATCCCCGTAGTGGTGATCGCCGGCACGGTGCTGCCGAGTGCAGAGGTTCTCCACAGGGAAGGAGTAACCGCCTACTTCTCCATCCTAAACCGTCCGCTGAGCCTCAAGGAAGCCATGGAAGATGCCGCTGAGCTCCTAGAGCAGCAGACGGCGCAGGTGATCCGGCTGTTCAGTGCAGGCAGGTGGAATTGAGTCAGGGAGATCGTCCGCTGGCGACCTCTACCACCCCAAGGTAGCACGCTTCAGAAAATGAAAAGCCGCCCTTCGACTCTTATCAAGGGGCGGCTTGATCGCGTTCAGGTCTGCGTTTGGGCGGCTTGGGGCCGAAGTACTGGTAGTACTGGCACTCGATGTTGCCGTTGTACAGCTTGCGGCGCTTGGTGGCCGGCTGTCCAAAGACCTTTTCCAGATGGGGGTAGGCGGTGAGGATGTAGAAGGACCAGGTGTCCAGTTTCTTCTTCGCCTGAGCCAGTTCCCGGTAAAGTTTGCTCACTTCGGATGTTTCCCCCAACCGTTCACCGTACGGCGGGTTACATACCAGCTTACCGTACTTCTTGCTGGTGCTGATGTCTTTCACTTCCTGGCGCTGGAAATGGATGGAGCCTCCCACACCGGCAAGTTCGGCGTTGCGGCGGGCGGTCTTGAGGACACTGTCATCTATGTCCGTGCCGATCAGGTAGTCGGGTTTTGCCGGGTTGATCAGGCTGCGGGCTTCTTCCTGCGCTTCCTGCCAGAGTTTGGGATCGATCCAGGGCCAATCTCCAGCTGCGAAAGAACGGTTCAGCCCAGGGGCGATGTTGTGCCCGATGAGGGCGGCCTCGATCGGGATGGTGTCGGAGCCTCAGAAGGGATCGATGAAGGGAATGTCCGGGTACCAGCGGGCGAGGATAACCAAGGCCGCTGCGAGAGTCTCCTTTAAGGGTGCCTCCCCAGCGATTTCCCGGTACCCTCGCTGGTGGAGCGAGGCACCGCTCGTGTCTATGGTGAGGGTGGCCACATCTTTCAGGATGGCCACCTCTATTTTCATCACCGGACCGTCTTCGGGGAACCACTCCAGGTGGTGTTTTTTCTTGAGGCTCTCCACCACGGCCTTTTTGACGATGGCCTGGCAGTCGGAGACGCTGAACAGGGTGGATTTCACCGAGCGGCCTTCCACGGGAAAGGCTGCGTTCTTGGGGAGGTAGTCTGCCCAGGGCAGGGCTTTCGTTTGCTCGAAGAGCTCCTCAAAGGTAGTGGCCTTGAACTCACCGACCTTGATCCGCACCCGGGCCGCCGTGCGCAGCCAGAGATTAGCACGGCAGATCGCCCGCTCATCTCCGGGGAAGGTGACCTTGCCGCTCTCCACTTTGGTTTCCGTATAGCCCAGCTTCTGCAGTTCCTCGGCCACCAGCGCCTCCAGGCCGAAGGTGGCGGTGGCGATCAGTTCTAGGTGTCGCACAGCAGCCCCACCTTTCCTCTTGGGATGGGGATATTATACCATTCTTCGGGAGTGAGGGATACCGCCATCCCTGCAAGTTCAAACCAGAAACGGGGAAAACTAGCACGAAGGATGAGCAGGTCAAGGGGAATCGTCATGCGCAAGGTGATCATCCACTACCACCGGGCAGATGGAGACTACGATCCCTGGAGCGTTTGGCTCTGGCCAGAGGGGTGCGGAGGACAAAACGTTCCCTTTACGGCGTCAGACTACTTCGGAAAGATCGCGGTCTGCAGTGTGGGAAGCGAGCACAAGCGTGTGGGCTTCCTGATCAGGGGCGCCTCTTGGGAAAAGGATGTTGCCCACGATCGTTTCATTGAGGACTTTGTGGGTGACACGGCGGAAGTGTGGCTGGTGGCGGGGGATCCCAAGGTGTACCTGGCACCGCCAGCTCACCTGCGGCAGAGGATCAGGCTGTTCGCCGAACTCAAGGTCACGGTGCACTACTTCCGGCACGACCGCAGCTACGCCGGTTGGAACCTCTGGGTCTGGCAGGTCGGCAGTCCAGGAAGGCAGGTGGACTTCACCGCAAGCGACGAGTTCGGCGCTGTGGCGCGCCTTACGCTCAAGCAGCAGAGTGATGCCGGCGAGCTGGGACTGATCGTACGCAGAAGCGCTCCCGGCCTTCCATGGGCAGCAAAAGACGGGCTCAAAGATCGGTACATCCCGCTCTACTTCTCCTCCGACCGGGGCGGCTTGGAAGTGTGGCTCATGCAGGACGATCCCCGCATCTACTTCCGAGAAGCGGACGTGGACCGCACTCCCAAACTCACCTTGGCAGCTTTGGAGGACACATCTGCGATGAAGGCCGAATGCTATCTTCCGGTCTACGTCCAGGATCCGCACTGGGGATTCCAGCTGAACGATGGGAAAAACGAAGTGGCTTTAGCCCAGGTTCAGCCGCTTTACACTCAGGGAAATCCGAGGAGCTTCATCATCAAAACCGCAGAGCCCTTGGATCTGACCAGGCGTTATGTGCTCAGTCACACCACCCACGGCCAAAAGGCGGTAACCCTTGGCCGGGCCTTTGACAGCAGGGAGTTCTACGAGGCCTTCCACTACGATGGCGATGATCTGGGAGTGACGCTGTACCACAATCAGACTACGTTCAAAGTGTGGGCGCCCACCGCGGATAGGTTGGAAGTTGTGCTCTACGATGACGGCCAGGGAGGCAGGGGAACCAAGGTACCCATGACTCTCGGGGATAAAGGAGTGTGGTCGGCGGCTATCCCTGAGAACCTGGAAGGGAGGTTCTACACCTACCTTGTGACGCACGGCACCCAGACAGAAGAGGTGGTTGATCCATACGCCAAGGCTGCGGGAGTAAACGGCAGACGTGGACAGGTTGTGGATCTGGCTAAGACCAATCCTCCTGGTTGGGGGAAGGTGAAGTGGTTACCTCTGGACAGCCCGGTCGATGCGGTGATTTACGAGGTACACGTGCGGGATTTCTCGATTGCTCCTTCCTCAGGGATCAAAGCCAAAGGGAAGTTCCTAGGCCTGGTAGAGAAGGGAACACGGACGCCAAGCGGCATCGCCACCAGCCTGGATCACTTGGTGGACCTAGGGATAACCCATGTGCACCTCCTACCCATCTTTGATTACGCCACAGTGGATGAAGCCCACCCAGGAGAAAGTTACAACTGGGGCTACGATCCCCTCAACTTCAACGTGCCCGAAGGCTCTTACTCCAGCGATCCGACTGACGGCAGGGTGCGCATCCGTGAACTCAAGCAGATGATCCTGGAGCTGAACAAGGCAGGGATCGGGGTGATCATGGATGTGGTCTACAACCACACCTTCCACAGCTTGGAGTCTTCTCTACACAAACTTGTCCCCGGCTATTACTACCGCCACGACGCCCGGGGAGGTTTCTCCAATGGTTCGGGCTGCGGCAATGAACTGGCCGATGAACGTTCCATGGTGCGCAAGTTCATCGTGGATTCGGTGGTGTACTGGGCAAAAGAGTACAAGATCGCAGGCTTTCGTTTTGACCTGATGGGGCTGCATCACCTGGAGACGATGAGAGCGGTGCGAAGGGCGCTTGATGAGATCAACCCGCAGATCCTTCTGTACGGGGAAGGATGGGCGGCGGGGCCCAGTACTCTTCCTGAATACGAGCGGGCGGTGAAAGAGAACACGCATAGGATGCGGGGTACGGCCTCTTTCTGTAACGACCTGCGGGACGCTATCAAGGGTCATGTCTTCCACGTCAATGCCGGAGGGTTTGTCCAAGGCGGCGGCCATGACGAGTCGATGAAGTTCGGCCTGGCGGGCGCTGTGCAGCACCCCCAGGTGGACTACTCGAGGGTTCTGTACTCGAGGGGGCCGTGGGCTATGGATCCGAGTCAAAGTGTGGTTTACGCTGAAGCCCACGACAACCTCACCCTCTGGGATAAGCTGCTCTGCACCACAGAACCGGAGGATCATACCGGGCGCCTGAAGATGATGAAACTGGCGCATGCCATCATCTTGACATCACAAGGCATCCCTTTTCTCCATGCTGGCCAGGATTTCGCCCGCACGAAGGGAGGAAACCCCAACAGCTACCAATCACCTGACCATGTGAACCAGGTGGACTGGGAGAGAAAGGGTGGATTCTTCGAACTGTACCGATACACCAAGGCTCTGATCGCACTTAGAAAATCCAGGCCTGCTTTTCGATTGCGCACAGGTGACCAGGTGCGCAGGTTCCTCCAGTTCCTGGATGTGCCCCATGGGGTAGTGGGTTTTGCCCTCGGCCCCCATGCCAACGGGGACAGCTTTGAGACCATCCTGGTCTTTTTCAACAGCAACCCCGCGGAGGTGGAAGTGGCCGTGGATGCGGGCTGCTGGGAAGTGCTCGTGAACGATGAAGGGGTGGGGAATTTGAGCATTGTCACGGGGCCGAATGTCGTGATCCCAGCACTCAGTCCTCTTATCTTGGCGCGGGAAGGTGAGGTTAGGTGAACTGGACGGGTTCTCCTTACAGCGAGTACGATCGCTACCTCTTCCATCAGGGCACTCACTATCACAGCTACACCTTTATGGGCGGGCATCTGGTGGAAGAAAACGGAGTGAAGGGGGCCCGCTTTGCCGTGTGGGCGCCCCATGCTCAAAGGGTCTCCGTTGTGGGCGACTTCAACAACTGGGATGGGCGACGGCACCCCATGGTGAAGATGCCCCAGTCAGGGATCTGGGCTCTGTCCGTTCCTGGTCTGAAGGAAGGGGACTTGTACAAGTATGAGATCCTGACGCCGGAAGGGAACTTGTTGCTTAAGGCCGATCCTTTTGGTTTCTGGATGGAGAAGAAGCCCAACACCGCTTCGCGGCTCTGTGATCTGCACGGTTACGAGTGGAAGGATCAGGACTGGCAGGAGAAAAAGGCCAGGAGGAACCACTTTCAGGAACCGACGCTCATCTACGAGGTGCATCTGGGATCATGGAAGAGGAAGAACGGGGAGTACCTCACTTACTTGGAACTGGCTGACCAGCTGATCACTTACGCCAAGGAGATGGGCTACACCCATCTTGAGCTGCTGCCGGTGATGGAGCACCCATTTGACGGTTCCTGGGGCTACCAGACCTGGGGATACTACGCGGTCACCAGCCGGTACGGGCATCCGAGGGAGTTCATGGAGTTCGTTGACAGGTGCCACCAGAACAACATCGGGGTGATCCTGGATTGGGTACCCGGGCATTTTGTTCGGGACGATCCTGGACTGCGCATGTTTGACGGAACGCCTTGCTATGAATATGCAGATCCGAGGAGGGCAGAGAATCGGGACTGGGGGACCAACAATTTCGATCTGGGTAAGACCGAGGTGCAGAGCTTTCTCATTTCCAACGCGATCTTCTGGTTTGACGTCTACCATGTGGACGGGCTGAGGGTTGATGCGGTGGCGGCCATGCTCTACCTGGATTACGGTAGGGGTCCAGGGGAATGGAACCCCAATGCCTATGGAGGTAAGGAAAACCTGGAGTCGCTGGCCTTTCTGCGAAAGCTGAACGAAGAGGTTTTCGCCCGTTTCCCGGGTGCGCTCATGATCGCTGAAGAGAGCACAGCCTGGCCCATGGTGACCATGCCCACGTATCTTGGGGGTTTGGGGTTCAACTACAAGTGGAATATGGGGTGGATGAATGATGTCTTAAGGTATATGAGCCTGGACCCCATCTACCGCAAGTACCATCACAATCTTGTCACCTTTTCCTTTATGTACACGTTCAGCGAAAACTTCATCCTACCACTTTCCCACGACGAGGTGGTACACGGCAAACGCTCACTTTTGGACAAGATGCCTGGCGACTACTGGCAGAAGTTCGCAGGCCTTAGGCTCCTTCTTGCCTTCATGATGGCGCATCCGGGCAAGAAACTGCTTTTCATGGGGTATGAGTTTGGGCAGTTCATTGAGTGGAATTACGAAAACAGCCTGGATTGGCACCTGCTCGATTACCCCATGCACCGGAAGCTGCGGGAGTACGTCAAGGCACTGAACAAGTTCTACAAGGAAAACCCTTGCCTTTGGGAACTTGACCACCGTCCAGAAGGGTTCGGATGGATCGATGGCAGTGACCATGAGCAGAGCGTGCTGGTGTTCCAAAGGAGGGGGAGCTATCCTAAGGACTTCCTGATCCAGGCACTGAACTTTACGCCTGTCGTGAGGGAGTCCTATCGCATCGGCGTACCAGAACCTGGCTGTTACAAAGAGGTCTTTAACAGCGACGAGGCAAGGTGGGGCGGATCCGGTCAGATGAACACAGATGTTTATCTGACTCAACCAGTGGCCTGGCACAACCATCATCAGTCTCTAGACTTGAGGTTGCCTCCGTTGGGGGCGGTGTTTTTGAGGCATGTGGGGTCGGATTGACGGGAGTTTGTGGGGAAGTTTGGGCTCTTGACGATGGAGCGAGACGGAGTTGAGAGGATGAAGTTTCATGACACGGCTGGAATCCTCGGGCTGAGAACCGATGGTGTATGGAGCGAGATGCGAAGTTCGCTGATACTTGTGTCGGTGATGACTTGCCCCGGGTGGTGTGATCACAAAATTCCTATGTCTGGGGCTAAAGGTTCTTGGGCAAGAGACGATATTATTGGTGAACAGGTAAGGAGCTGTTAGGCCTAAGCTGCTTACGTGGGGGCAGAAGCTGAGTATGGCCAACTCAGCTGAAGTCCAGGGGAATACGGATGTTCCAAGGAAGTTATTCAAAACAAGGAGGTAAAAAGATGAGGATTAACAACAACATCATGGCGCTGAACGCGCACAGGCAGTTGGCTGTAAACCAAAGCAATGCTTCTAAGAGCATGGAGAGACTTTCCAGCGGTATGAGAATTAACCGTGCTGGTGATGACGCTGCTGGTTTGGCTATCTCTGAGAAAATGCGCGGCCAGATTCGTGGTTTGAAGCAAGCCCAGCGTAATGCACAAGATGGTATCAGCTTGATCCAAACTGCTGAAGGTGCACTTAACGAAACACATGCTATTCTCCAGAGAATGCGTGAGCTCGCCAATCAGGCCGCCAACGATACCAACACTGAAGTTGATCGTTCCGAGATTCAGAAAGAAATCAATGAGCTTATTGATGAGATCGATCGCATCGCCAATCAGACTCAGTTCAACACCAAACATCTGTTGAACGGTACGTTCACTGGCACGTTCCACATCGGTGCTAATGAAGGGCAGAGCATTACATTAAGTATTGGAAACATGGCCGCGGGGAGAGCCCCTGAGATTACCGTCGATAGTGTCAACGTAGGTGCCCCGGATGAGTTGCCGGAGCTATCCGTTTCAGGCGTTGCTGGTTTCACGCAGAGCGGATCTGTGGCGTTTAAGGTAATCCATTCATCGGGTTCCCCTGCAGAAGCTGCATCCCACAAGTTTAAAATCGAGCAGGCCTTTCAGGACCAATCCATCCTAACGATCAACGGTTACAAAATCGGGTTTAGTTTACAAGGAGATTCTGTAGACGGTGCAGATTTTACCATCGCTCTCCAAGAGAACAATAGCGGTACCTGGGAAGATAGAAGCGTTAACGATCTGGCGAATGACATAGCAAGTCTAACAACCATCGATGGAGTCACTCTTGAGGCCGACGGAGCGGAAGTCACGGTTACGGCTGCGACGGAAGGCGCTGCAGGAAATAACATCATTATTGTAACGACTGACAACGACGCAGTTGACTTTAATGACTCGGTTAACCTTTCAGGCGGCAAAGATGAAGTTCCTCCCAGTCTCTCAGCAACCATTGATGGAGAAGCTGTGCGTGAGACGGTGGTTAGCGGTGCCGGTGTGGTGACTTACACCACCTCAAGTGGTAAGTCCATTACTGCGGATCTGGGAACCTTTGCGTTGGATAACGAAGAGGTGACCATCACTGTTGCCATCACGGTTGAGGACGTTCCTGATGCCGAACAGGGTCTGCAGGTTGGTCAGCTCAAGGTTGAGAACGTCACAAAGGATTCGGTGGGCGGGGTCATGACCCAGACAGATGCGGATAAGGCGATCAAGACGATCAACAATGCTATTGAAACAGTTTCGGCAGAGCGTTCCAAACTGGGTGCTTACCAAAATCGTTTGGAGCATACTATCAGCAATCTCGGTACTTCTGCTGAGAACCTCCAAGCTGCTGAATCTCGGATCCGTGACTTAGACATGGCTGAAGAAATGATGGCATTTACAAAGAACAACATTCTCCAACAAGCTGCAACCGCTATGTTGGCTCAAGCTAATATGGCTCCTCAGAGCGTATTGCAGTTGCTTGGATAAGATCTTAAGTGGTAAGTTAATAAGGAGGGCTCCTAACGGGGCCTTTCCTTTTTTGAAAGGCAGTGACTGAAAAGAGGGATAACATGGAGGTGAATAAGATGCCCGAAGAAAAAGGGATTATGTATGAGCTGCTAAATGTGGATGCCGATAAGGCGTCCGAAGAAAAGCTTCGCGCTTTGGTGAAGCATTTGCAAGGCCAGATGCGTGATGTATATGTTTATTGGGTGGGGAATTGGGGAAGAGGAAATCAGGCCTGCAGCACAAGAAATGGGCAATTTGTCTCAAAAAAAGAGGTTATTGATTATCTCAACGGCTAATCAAGTGTCACTGGACCGTAATTTTTGCCTACTTTTAGTCAAATCTCCTTCAAGTTCAGACCCCGTTAAGCCGGGGTCTGTTTCTCTTGTGGTGCCGAAGGTGGGATTCTTGGGGGCGTTTCCCACCTAGTACTGCCAAGTGTCAGCATGTCCATCTAGCTGGCGCTTTTCTTTTTTAGCATGTTGCCCAGTCCGTCCAATTATGCCTCTTTGTGGGGAGTTCATTAGCAAGTGATTAGCAGAATGCACTCAGAAAATAATGGAAGGATTAGGGAGCTAAATGTGGAAGTTAACGGTAAGTTATGAATTTATGTAAATTGCGGAAGGACTAATGTGGCCGTTCTACTTCTGGCTGATGCGTCTGGAAAGCTAGCGTATGAAAGGCAACTGCAAGGGAGCGCGCAGACCATGAGCATCAAGCAATGATGACGGTTACAGTTACCTTGCTTTGCTAGAGCGTAGGGGGTGGATAGGATGGCCGATATCACTTTTTGGAAGGACGAGTATCAGAAGTTCATTGATGGTGTTCTCCGCGAAGAGCAACGGCAGTTCCTTGAGAAGGCGGACCTGGTAGGGCAAGAGATAGCTTATCTAGAAGAAAACGGGGCTAACCTCCTCAGTGATAACCCCAAACATTTTGTGCTCTTTTTGCATATTAACAATCTCATTAACACTTTGGATCCTAAAGGCTGTTACCCCCGGATTTATGATGAGTATAGCGATAGTGCTCTGGAAATTCTGGACAAGTATGGCGAAGTCAATGATGATGGTTTTGTCATATGGCTTGACAAGTTCTTACATGATTTCTGGAATCACTTCACTACGCGATGTGTTGGTACCAGTGATTATGAGTGGATTATTGGGCGGGTTAAGGATGCTATTGTGAAGAAGCTTAAGGAGTTGTACAAGCGAAAATGGGGGTACGTTGATGGTAAGCCTTTGAAAAGCAAGGAATACTGGAATTATCACTATGAAGACTTCCTAGAACTGCTTCGTGAAGATCAACTTGCATTTCGTGGATCAGCTTCTGGATTCGATCATTACATTGAGTGGTTAACGGAAGAGCAAGAGTTTCTTCTTGCCAAGCATGAGCCTAAGGACTACGTCATGTACCTCTATATAAACCAAGAATTGAATCGACTAGACCCGATAGGATGGGGATACCCAGGTAGTGTTTGGGACGAGTACCATGACTACGCCTGGCAAATAGTGGACTTAGTTAAAACAGAAAACGACGTGAGCTTCACGCAGAGATTGACGGATTACCTGAATGATTTTTTTGATATGTTCTACGGTAAAAAGAGCCCCGAGTTTATTGCACAGACTGCAGAGAAAATGGAAGGGAAGATTAGGGGAATCGAACTTAGAAGGAAAACAGCAACAAGGAGGTCAAACCAATGACGTTTGAGCAGCTGGCAACAGAATACGTGGTTTGGGAGCCGGGCACCGATAAGGCGCCCTTTCAGAAACGGGCAAGATTGCTACAGTCATTGTGGCGAGAGAACCAGGGCTACGCCATAGGTACGAAAGACAACAGCACAGAATTACTAGGTTCAATGCTGGCAATGCCTTGGGCGGAGGAGACGTTAGCCAATTATCTAACACCTAGTATCCAGCAAGTGGTACGCGAAGAGGTTCTGGATCCGATACTTTCAAAGGGGAAGCTTTATGACAAACCTAGACTCTTTGGGAATTTACTTTCTAGTCAACCTCTATGTTTTAATCTGTTTGGTGAGATAGCTAGAGATCTGTCTTTGGCCTCCAAAGCATTTAGGGAGCTAACTAACGGGTATTTATACGAGGTAACGGATTTTAGGTTTGAGCATTCGCCTGGTAGGAGGAATCCCAAGTATTTAAACGATAGAACTTCTTTCGATGTTTTCGTAAATGGAACTTCCCAGAGTGGGGAGACGGTATTCCTGGGCATTGAAGTAAAGTATCATGAGCACCTCAAGGATGAAGAAGCGATGCACAAAGAACGTTATGAAGAAGTCGCTAGAGGAATGAACTGTTTTAAGAGTGAAGCGTATCAAGTTTTACGCAAGAGACCTTTGGAGCAAATATGGAGAGACCACCTTCTAGCTGGTTCAATGTTGTTGAACGGAGACTTCGATACAGGAATATTTGTCTTCCTTTATCCAAAGGACAATACCTACTGCAGCGACGCAGTGGACAGCTACATTTCGTGTTTGTCAGACACCAGTACTTTTCAAGCTTGGACCATGGAGGATGTCTTCGATGTGCTTTCGAAACTTGCACCGGAGAATTGGTCAGATGAGTTTTTTGATAGATATTTAGCATTTTCCAAGATAGACAAGCTACTTGAGTCATTCGAGTAAGAACATAAAATGGCATGCGACTAGGAGAGAACTAAGAAAAAATTATGGACTAAAGGTATTATGAGTAATCTATTTGATGCGACCCTGGTTTGATGTTCCGGTGTTTTCAAGGACGAGCCATCTTAAATAATGGTGGGACTAAGCTCATGCGTTTGTTGATGCAACCGTCTTTTTGGCATGACATGGTAATGTCAGGTCGAATAAAAGCGTCCTAAGGCTTCTTGGCTTGTGCTAGGACTTCTATGACGCATTAGTCGCTGAAAGTAGACTACAAATGCGATGAAAGGGGGATGCATAAAAAATCTGTCTTTTTAATTTAAATGAGAAATATTCTGATCATTTGGAGCACTCATGGAGGTTAGGAGCTCTAACAACCGCCTAAACTACCACTATTTGGATAGCAAACAGCCAAGGCGAGTGGTAGGTACTCAACTTTCACCAACTGGAAATGGCTACACATGTGTTGCATATCTTCTGGATTATTCTGACAAGCGGGATGCTTGGGGTTGGATAAACATTAAAGCATTTGATGAAAAAGAGCTTAGAGATTTGGTTGCGCAGGTTATCAATTCCATGAGGTAGACAGTCGTAAAAGCTTATGAAGTGAGAGGAGCGTTATTATGGCATTTGTTGAACCCATTACTATAGCGCAGGTTATTAACGAGATTCATAGGAAAAACTATCTCCTGCCTGCGATCCAACGTGAATTTGTGTGGAATGTAGATCAAATCACGCAACTGTTTGACTCCTTGATGAAAGAGTATCCTATAAGCTCTTTCTTGTTCTGGCAAGTTGAATCGAACAACGTGGATTCCTATCAGTTCTACGAATTCGTTAGAGACTATCATGAGCGAGACGGCAGGAGAAATCCAAAGGCGAACATAAATGGTGAGAGGGGCATCAGGGGGTGCGGACGTTTTTTTGGACTTGACTACGCGGCTAGGCCAAGACTTCGTCGATATTCTATCGGGCTCATAGCGTCTAAAGATATTTTGATCCGCTCCTCATTATACCAGCGAAGAAA